>Ga0172373_10001329_pt1 | contig 40243 bp, 29 predicted proteins | sample Lak10m_2_FD_114546 | JGI IMG/M metagenome (GOLD analysis project Ga0172373, IMG submission 114546) | Freshwater microbial communities from Kabuno Bay, South-Kivu, Congo - kab_092012_10m | ecosystem: Environmental > Aquatic > Freshwater > Lake | place: Democratic Republic of the Congo... | reverse complement strand
GGCCGGATTGCGATCGGAATAGGTGGCCGGAATCAAATCGGAATGGGTGCCCGGATTGCGGTCGGAATCAGTGGCCGGAATCAAATCGGAATAGGTGGCCGGAATGCGTCGGAATCCGCACTACAACTCCCGATTCGGTCCCTCGCTGTGCTTCGCGGCAGGCGCAATGACACACCACCTGACGCAGCGCTTTCCCTTTCGCCTGCCGTCGGTTGGCGCCGCCATGGTGATGCTGCCGGTCGGCGTCCTGGCCCTGTCGGGTCATCGTTGGGTCGCCATCGAAGACCTGCACCGCCTGCTGATCACGACGATCCCTCTGGCTGTGCTTGCCATCGTCGGCAGTGCCGCAGCGGGAAGCCGGGCGGCGCACTGGGATGGCATTCTCGGAAATTGTGCCTATCCCCTATTCCTGACGCACTGGCCGATCGCAGCGGCAGTCAGTGCGGTGCTGCTTCCCGATGCGGCGTTGTTCGATGCTCGCCTGTTGCCGTGGTCCATCCCCCCCCTTGCTGCCCTGTGCTGGCTTAATGCCATTGGCATTGACCGTCCGCTGCGCACCTTGCGCACTCGCATCAGGAACGGCTTGCGACCTTCTTTCGCCTCTGGGACACCCGATGCCTTGGCCGATCGCTAAAAGCCTTCAGACCCTTGGTCTCTCCGTCGCTGCCGTTGCGGTGCCTGTATTGGCGATCTTCGCCCCCTATGGTCTGGTCTCCGCCGAGGTCTGCATCGGGTTGGTGGCAATCGTCGTGCTCCGCGATTTGCGCCCGTGCCAAAGGGACGCCACCATCGTGCTGGCGCTGGCCCTGGCCTGGGCGGTCACCACGCTGATGTGGACTCCGGATTTCCAGACGGCCGCCAACTCGCTTGCCCGCGTAACGGCATTGTCCATCCTTGGGCTGCTGGCTTTGCGTCTGGTCGATGAGGCCCCGCCCCACCCCGAACCGGTAGCCATCTGCCTCGCTGGAGGCTGCCTGGTGGCCGCGATCGCCCTCGCCGGCGACTACACCACGGACAATGCGCTTTCAAGCGCCCTTCTGCATCTGAAGGGATCCCAGGACTACGCCTATGCCGCCAAATCCCAATTGAACCGAGGGGCGACGGTCGCCGCCATCCTGGTCTGGCCATTACTCCATCTTGGCGTTTCCCTCCGTCGGCCGTTTATCTTCTGTGCGGCCATCGCCCTGATTGGCGTCATCTCCATCGGCGACAGCATGGCCGCCCGCATGGCTCTGATCGCCGGCATCGGAGCCGGTATCCTCGCCATCGCAGCGCCGGCTTGGTCAGCACGGGTTGTTGGTGCCGCCGCGCTGGCCCTGGTGGTCCTATCGCCCATGGTCGCTGAGCGTCTGCCACATCCGCCAGACTCGTTCGATCTGCTTCCATCCCTACCGCTGTCGTCGCACCACCGATTGGCGATCTGGCAGTTCGCCGGCAGCGCTATTGGCGAACGCCCCTGGGAGGGGTGGGGCTTCGATTCATCCCGTGTCCTGCCCGGCGGCGACGAACAAGTGCGAATCGAGCATCATTTTCCTGACAGTGGCTGGATGGACTCGTTCATCAGCGGCCCGCGCATGCCGCTGCACCCCCACAACGGCGTGTTGCAGATATGGCTCGAATTGGGGATCCCGGGCGCCATCTTTGCGAGTCTGGTTCTCATCGCCATTCTGCGGGGGGCCGCCCGCACCGTTAGTCCCCATCATCGGGTCCAGGCGATGATATTGGCGACTTTGTCGGCAAGCCTGACCGTGGTTTGCGTTTCCTATGGCCTATGGCAGAACTGGTGGTATGCGTCGCTATGGATCGCCGCCATTTTCGTCCGACTGTCGGCACGGACGGCCCAAGAGGGGTAAGCGTCCCCTGACGGCTGCGGATTCCTCGCGTTGACGGAGATGATCAGGCAGCGGCGGGGATGCTTACAGCTATGGTGCGGTCTAGCTGTTGATACCGCAAACAGACTTCGTCGTCGGTTTCAGCCGGTCCGCCACGAAAGCCACCGAACCACACGGCTCGCCGACTTCGGGAATATTATTGAATTCAAAGAGACTGTGCGCATGTTGATACAGAAGGTCGTATCAACAGACTTGGAGAGAAAGACGTCACAGAGAGAGAATTCGAATTCCCGGTAGGATCGTGTCAGCACGCAGACATGCGAAAACCGCGCAGAACCTTGGCATTCCCAAGGGCGCGATTTGCATGTAGAGCCAGTTTTCTTTGGAAGATTGGCGTAGGAAAGGCGACTCACAAGTAACCGCCTCTCAGTAGCGTGTAGAATGCGGTCGAATGCACGTTGGTGCAATGGCGTATACATTGGTGAAATGCCGAAATGTGGCTTTCCGCTTCGACGAATCAGTTCATCAACATCGAGCCGATGCAGCGTCCATCTGGTCAATTCGGCTGCAACAGCCCCTCGACCGCCATCAGCCGTAAGGCGCCAGCGAGAGATACTCCCGCCCGAAAACACAGCCACTGCCCGGTATGGCGGTGCCACATCAGATCAAAGCGATCACCGCTGACATGATCGAGACGGGCGAAGGCGGAATCAAACTCCTCGCCGGCATTGTCAGCAAAGCCCGAACGGTAGCGCTGGATGAAGCTGTACTTGTCGCCGCGCCATTTGCCGGTGATGGCGATGGGATAGTTGAATTCTGTGGGGCGTATCTCGGGCAAGAAACGGGGGATCAGCACCTCGGCGATGAACCGCTCGCAGGTGGCCGAGATGGCCGCCTTGTCGTCCTTGGCCAGCCCCTTGACCCACATGCCACGTCGTTCCGCCATTCCTCCTCCTTGTCAGCACGTCCCTCGCCGACGTAATGGGCGCCATCGTACTGAAACAGCCATCGATTCATAAAAATGCGAAGCGCTCAACGTAGCCTCGGAGAACCTTGAGGCTCTCCTGAAAGTCTAAAACACCGGTATCAATCGTCAATTCAGCAGCATTAGGGACCTCATATGACGACGATATCCCCGTGAACTCGCTGATCTCTCCGGCTCGCGCCTTTTTGTAAAGATTCTTGGGATCTCGGGTTTCGCAAACATTAATCCCGGCAGACAGCCATATTTCATGAAATAAGGAGCCTGCAGATCTTCGGACACGGTCACGATCAGACTGATAAGGAGATATCAGAGCAACGATGACAATGATACCACTCTCGGCCAGCATCCGCGCCACCTCCCCGGCACGACGGACGTTCTCGGCTCGGTCGTCTGGACTGAAACCGAGATCTGCGCAAAGACCTTGGCGCAGATTGTCACCGTCGATAACCACGCATTGCCAGTTGCGGTTGAACAAATCCAGTTCCAGCGCCATCGCCAAAGTCGACTTCCCTGAGGCAGAAAGGCCGGTCAGCCACAGAATTCCGCCTGTATGTCCGTTGCGCCGCCAGCGTTGGGTGGTCGAGACATTATGTTTGACCGTGGAGATATGACTGCCGTTGTGCATTCACAGTAACCTGATTGATCGGGCCAGTTCCGTTCCTGATATAAAGAGCCGGCCGGGTTTGTTCGGACAGATTTCGTCGTCGGCTAAGTGGATCGCCTGCCGGTTTCCGTCACGATATGCCGATGCGGGGGCTCATGCAGGGAGGGCGTAGCCCGACTGAAATGAGCCCCCGCATCGGCGGCGATCATCATGCTGCCACCGCCTGGGGCAGATTGTCAAAGTAGGCCCGATCCGGCGTCCTGCCGCCATGGCTGGAATGCGGTCGCTTGCCATTGTAGAAGCCGAGATAACGGCCGATGGAGGCCCGCGCGTCGCTGACGCCGTCATAGGCCCGCAGATAGACCTCCTCGTATTTGACCGAGCGCCACAGCCGCTCGACGAAGACGTTGTCCCGCCAGGCGCCCCGGCCGTCCATGCTGATGGCGATGCCGTTGTCGCGCAGCAGGCCGGTGAAGGCGGCGCTGGTGAATTGGCTGCCTTGGTCGGTGTTGAAAATCTCCGGCTTGCCATGCTTGGCCAGCGCCTCCTCGACCGCTTCCAGGCAGAAATCCACCTCCATGGTGATCGACAGCCGCCACGACAGCACCCGGCGGCTGTACCAGTCCAGCACCACCGCGAGGTAGACGAAGCCCCGCGCCATGGGAATGTAGGTGATGTCCATGGCCCAAACCTGATTGGGGCGGTCGATCTTCAGGCCGCGCAGCAGGTAGGGGTGGATCTTGTGGCCCGGGGCCGGTTTCGAGGTGTTGGGCCGGCGATACAGCGCCTCGACACCCATGCGCCGCATCAGGGTGATGACGTGACAGCGGCCGATCCGGAAGCCTTCGGCTCGCAGGAAATCGCGCAGCATCCGACTGCCGGCGAACGGGAACTCCAGGTGCAACTTGTCGATCCGGCCCATGATCGCCAGATCCTCCGCCGACACCGGCTGCGGCTGGTAATACAGACTGCTGCGGCTGAGCCGGAGCACCTCTGCTTGCCGGATCAGCGGCAGATCGTGGTCGCGGTCGATCATCGCTTTGCGCTCAACATGCCGGCCTTGGTGAGCGCGCCGGACAAAAAATCGTTTTCCAACGTCAACTGGCCGATCTTGGCATGCAACTCCTTCAGGTCCACCGGCGAGGGCGTCGACGCCTCGGCCGGGCCGCCGCCGAACACCCCGGCCGCTCCCTCCAGCAACTGCCCCCGCCAGGTCGTGATCTGGTTCGGATGCACGTCATACTGTTGCGCCAACTCGGCCAGCGTCTTGTCGCCCTTGATCGCCGCCAACGCCACCTTCGCCTTGAACGCCGGTGTGTGATTCCGTCTCGTCCGCTTCGTCATCTTGCCTCCTGATCTCGCGGCATCATCGCCGCTGTCAGGCAGGAAATCCACTTAACCCCCCTGTCCGATTTTTCCGGGCCGGCTCTGTGGTCGCCGGATCAAAACTGTACGAAACCGGGAACCCGATGGTTGAGAGGATGGCGGTCACGATGACGACAAGTGCGGAGAAAAATGCCACCACTCTCATAGAGACAATCTCCAGACCTACTCCGTCGCCTGCCCAACTCGTCCTCGTGACAAGTCCTGTGGCGACCGGGCGCCCCTATGGAACCGCCCGCGTACAGCAAGCGCGGCGAATCTAGGGGATGAGTCCCTCCTTGTCCAGCCGGGCACACCCCGCCATCACCGCGCATTGGTGCTTGGCAAGCCGCCATGAGAGTCCAGCCAGTCGGCGACGAATTGGCCCATGATGTGCAGGCCAGACTGATTGAGATGGACCGAATCACTGAAATAGCTCGCTTTGTCCGCGCCCAGCCCGGCCGCCCACAGGTCCAGATCAAGGAGTTGCCACCCTCGACGGGCAGCAAGCTGCCGGATACCGTCATTGACTTGACGGGTCATGGCCGCCAGTACCAGGGGATTGTCGGTGAATTCGGGCAGATGTCCCCGCTCCAGAGCCAGGGCCGAGGGCCTATCGCCGTCACGGTAAAGAGCTGGCAACGTTGCCAACACGATGCGCCCCCCCCCGTCGGAAAGCGCCTCACCCAGCTGTTCCAACCGGCCGAGAAACGGCGGCGTGTAGTTCGCGTAGCGCGCGATGGCGGGATCGGCGGGATCGACACGCTTTGTTTTCCAACGCTGGCTGGTCGCATAGCCCAAGGGATCTGCGAGGGCTGCGGCCGAACGGACGAGCTTCCTCACCATGCGGATCGATTCAAAACTTCGCCATGCGGTTCCGTATGACCCGTCCTCGCCATAAAGGTCGTTCCACCCGAGTAACAAGACGACAACGTCGGGGTGCTGAGCGCGATAGCGACCGCGCTCCAGCCACGCATTGCGCGTCGCATAGCCCTCGACCCCGGCATTGATGCAGATCGTGGGCACGGCACGTGTGGACAAACGGCTTTCGACCACACGGACATAATCAAAAGCATTCAGACCGAAGGTTACCGAGTCACCGACGAACAGCAATCGCGGCAGGCTGGAGCGATCTTGGGGAATTTCAGGGCCTTTGAATCCCGCGCTATTGATGGACGGGCCGACATAAGCGGCATCGGGGGAGGACAACAAGACGTTCGCGTCCCCCGGTCCGCTGGCAGACCAGCCAGGGCGCAGCACCCAATGGCGGCCATATCCGTCTGAAGGCACCTGATAGGGCCGCAATGCGACATTGCGATTTGCCAATTGCCGCACGCCGGGCCACGAGGCCAAGTCCAGCCATTCCGATGTCATTGCTCTCGCCAGAAGCTCGACCAGAACGACGGTGGCGAGCAGCACCAGTCCCCCTGCCGTCCCAACGATCGCCATCCTGCGGCGGCGACCGCTCAAGGCACAAAACCAACCCGGCACCGTTTGGGCCGGAATCGGAGCGATACCTCCCGACCGGTCTCAATGGCTTCATAAATGGCGGTCGTCAGCTCCAACGCGCGCCTCCCCGCCAGGCCGTCCACCAACCCTAGCCGGTCGGAGTGAACGGCATCAATGACCGCTCTGAGATATTGCTCATGGTTCCACGCGGGAATCGCGGGAACCGAAGCCTGCTGCTCCCGGATCATTTGGTCGCTGGGATCAAGGGTGGAAAATGCCCAGGTCTGGAGCCGATTCATGAAGAAACCGCCGATCTCGACCGAGCCGTATTCGCCCAGCACGCTGAGTGAGCCCTCGAGGTCAGCCGGGCGGGTGGCCGTGGTGGCCTCGACAATTCCCAGCGCACCGGATGAAAAACGCAGCAGCGCCGCCGCCGTGTCTTCCGCTTCAATCGGGGCAAGTCGTGTCGCCGACATCGCCGACACCGATTCGACATCGCCCATCAGCCACAGCAGCATGTCGATATGATGGGAGGCCTGATTCATCAGGACGCCTCCGTCCTGCTGCCAGGTTCCGCGCCACGGCTTCGAGGTGTAATAGGCGGCATCGCGCGACCATCGGACGCGCACTGTTCCCATCACCATACGCCCGAAGCGCCCCTCATCAATGGCCCTCTTCAGTGCAACAACGGGGGGATTGAATCGGTTTTGCTTGACCACGAACAGCTTGACCCCGGCCGCATCACAGGCGGCGATCATCCGGTCGGCCTCGTCCAGACGCAGAGCAATGGGCTTCTCAACTACGAAATGCCGCCCAAAACGCGCCAATTCAATGACATTTTCTCCGTGTGCGCCTGACGGCGTCAGAATGGTAAAGACGTCAAACGGCACAGCCTGGGCCATTTCGCCAGGATCCGTAAACCACGGCACCCCCAAGCGATCCCCCAGACATTTCGCCGCCTGAGCGTTGATATCGCACACGGCAGCGATGCGCCCCTGGTCAATTCGTGACAGGGCCTCGATATGCTTCCCGGCGATAGCGCCACATCCTACCAGGGCAAACGAAACGGAGCTTGCGGGCATGGCGATCAGTCCAGGCATTGAACGAGAGCGGCGGCCACATCACGGACCTGCTGGTCCGCAATGCCCGGATACATCGGCAGACTGAGAATCTCGTCCTGCCGGCGCGATGCGACCGGGAAATCTGCCGGCCGATAGCCAGCCGAACGGTAGGCGGCCAGATTGGGCAGGGCCAGCGGATAGTGTACTCCTGTCTGGATACCGCGATCAGCGAGGCGCTGGCGCACCGCCTCCCGGTTCATCACCCGCGTAACGAACAGATGATAGACGTGACTGCCCCCTTCCGCCGCCACGGGAACCGGGAGACCGGTCCGCGCCAAACAATCCCCGTAGATCGTCGCAGCGGCTTGTCGAGCCCGGTTCCAGGCGTCCAGGTAGGGCAATTTGACCGACAGGATCGCTGCCTGCAGGGCATCAAGGCGGCTATTCCAGCCCTCCATCTCATGATCGTATTTGGACAAACGACCGTGGTTGGCCAACATGCGCACACGGCGCACTAACCCCTCGTCATGACTGACCACGGCACCGGCGTCACCAAACGCCCCGAGATTTTTGCCCGGATAGAAGGAGAAACACCCGGCTTCGCCCCAGGTGCCGCATTTACGTCCGCGCCATTCGGCTCCATGAGCCTGGGCCACATCCTCGATGACCTTAAGACCGTGGCGCCCTGCCAGCGCCATCACGGCGTCCATGTCGAGGGCGCGGCCGTAAAGGTGGACCGGAATGATCGCCTTGGTCTTGGGGCCAATCGCACGCTCTGCCGCCTCGAGATCAATCAGCCCACAATCGGGCAGACAATCGACAAACACAACCGTAGCGCCTGCCATGGTAATGGCCTCGGACGTAGCAATGAAACTGTTGGCAACGGTGATCACCTCGTCGCCAGCCCCAATTCCCAAGGCCCGCACCGCCAGATGCAGCGCATCGGTTCCATTACCGACGCCGACGCAGTGAGAAACTCCCAGATAGCGCGCGAACGCCGTCTCGAATTTGGTGACGTCCTCGCCGCCGATAAACGCATTGCGCGAGATCACCGAGGCAATAGCGGCATCCAGCTCTGAGCGAATATCCGCGGTTTGCAGAGAAAGATCTACGAAGGGAATATGAAGGCGCATGGAGGGCGATCTCTCTGACAGGAGGCGGTGCACTATACCTGAGGGGCAGAGCCGCCACCACTCAAGGCCAACCGCCACTTTTGCGAAGCCAACGGTATCGCCGCAAGGGCAAGCAGCAGCATCTCAGGCAACATCACGACATTGTAGCGGCCAATCGGCACGTGGGCCAGACACACGCCGGAAAGGTAAAGACCCACCAGCAAAAACAGATAAGCGAGCACCCCCGACACGGGGGAAACGCTTCTGCGCGCCAAGAGGGCACGACCGGAGGCAGCGAGTCCGAACAAACCGACGCCGACCGATATCCACGGCGCCAGGCAAGCGTACAGCATCAGCCGCGCCCCGTAATTGAGAGCGGCCAGAATGAATCCCACGCCGTGGTCACCCGTTAGCGACGGCGCAACAAAGCTGACTGCCTGGGACCCCGTGACCACCTGGGTTGCGGTCGCATAGTTGGCCGCTATGTCCGTGGGTGCGTAGAAGGTGCGGAAAACCTCCTCCCACGATGGTCCGAGTTTCAGAAGGAACAAGATGAAGGTGTCCCCGGGTGCATGGACCATCGAGGCCTTGGCCAGACGGGTGAGAAACTGATCGAACTCCACATGGTAGGCGTAATCGGAAATGCCGAAAGGAGATAGCTTGCGATTCAGTGGCGACAGCTCGTTAAGCCGACTGAGCCAGGCGCGCCCCGGCGGGGGCTGAATCGGCCGGATCAGGTCAGGGTGGTGCTTGCGATACGCGTCGATGACCACCGAGGCGTCGCCGATAATAGCGTTGGTGGTGCCGATCAGTGTGTCTCGCCGAGCCCAAAATCCGGGAACCGCTTCAATGGCGGCACGCCGCGCCTGCGCGACCGGCAACAGCGCCTGAATCAGGGAGGGCTCTTCAAACGGGGTATCGGCCTTAAGCACCAGCATGGCATTGACCAACATTGGCCAGCCGGTGAACCGGGAAAGCCCGAAGTAGCCGACGACGTCCTTGTTCACCGCGGCTTGTCCCAAAAGCAGTCCGAACAACGGTGCCGCCAGCCACAACAGGAGCCGGCCCCACAATCGGGGGTGGACCAGACACAACATCGGCAATGCGACCACCAGCACCAGACCAGCGGGCCTAACCATCACCGCCAAGGCGCCAAGAACGGCGGACAGCAACAGCACCACTCGCCCCGGTGCCCGGAAGGCCCACAGGACGGCGGCGACGTGCAAGGACATCAGCGAATAGAACAGGTGATCGGACAGCAGATAGTGGGCCGACTCGAACAGCGACCAATGGATGATCAGCAGCCCCCCCAAGACCAGCGAAGCCAGCCGGTAACGAAACAGGCGCTGGGCAGCCTCGGCCAGCATGATTGCCGAAAGCACCCCGAGCACGACTTGGACCGTAGCGATGATGGATGCATCGTCGGCCAGCATGGCGATCAGACGGATAAACAGCCCGTAGCCGAGCGTACGCTGCGGATGCCAGTTCAGGTAGCTGCCGGTATCCAGCGACGAGAACAGCGCACCCTGCATGACGAAGGCGTGAACCACCACCATCAACGCCGCCGGCAAGCTAAGCCAGTAGGCCACCTGCCAGTCGCGGTGGCGGGCAGACCATAAATCGAGGCGCTGAACCAGATGCAGGGCAAAGGTGTGATGGCGCAAGGTAACCGAAATGATGGTCAGAACCCCGGCGGCGATGAACAGAGCACCGGCCCCCACCGCCAAATCGCCACGGCTGGCGCCAACCCAGCGATAGGGCAAAAAGTCCTCCCCTGTCCCCAGACCCAGAAGTGGCGCCATGACCGCGGCAAACGCCCCAGCCAATCCAAGGACCATCAGAAGGGCCGCCCCACGGCAGAGAAGTTTCACCGCCCGGCCTCCCCATCAAGGACGCTCTGTGTCAGGTCCAACAGGGCTTTTTCCTCATGCTCCCAGGCAATGCCAGCGGCAAAGCGAACGACCTGCGCCCGCAGAGGGGCGATATCGGCGGTCAGCAAAGCACGATATCCGGCGGCCACGGAGTCCGTCGAGTGTGGATCGATCTGCCAGCCAACGGCATTGTCGCCAATGACCGCGGTAAGCGCCGGAAGCGCGGGATAGAGGAGGGGCAACCCGGCGGAAAGTGACTGGAAAAATCCATTCGGCAGAATGTTCTGCCCATTGGCCGTATGCGGCCAATAGAGAAGCGCCGCCGCATCGGCACCGCGAATGAACGGGACGATCTGCTCGGGAGGAACAGCGCCTGTGGTGTGAACACGGCCGACGACGCCCAGACGGGCGGCCTCGGCAGCGACATCATCGTAATGGCGCCCGACAAAAGCCAGATGCAGACGGCCCGGGAATTTTGCCACGGCAGCCATGGCAGCACTCACAGTTTGGCCCGGCTTGCGATTCCCGACAACAACAACCAAGACGTCTTCCTTCCCCAGGCCAAGGTGCCCGCGTATATCCTTCGCCGGCACCTGCTCAAGACGAAAGTCGTGGCAGTTGCGGATAATTCGCGGGGTGACGCCGAGTATCTCGCCGATGCGCACACCCACCCCGTCACTGACCGTCACCACCGCCGCTGCCTGTGCCGCGCACTGGCGCTCCATCCACGCCAGCAACGGCAGGAAGCGTCGGCGCCAGAACGGTGATAGCCCCGCGGGATCCTCTACAGCAGTGTAGATATCATGGGCATCGTAAATGATGGGCGAAGCACGCCGTCCCCACAGAACCACGCGCAAGCGCAGCATCGGAAACAGGCGATATTCATGCAGATAGTAAAGGTCAGCCGGCGGCACTGCCCAAAGGCCGACCAATGGCCGGACCACAAAGTAGGTGACAATGAAGATGACCAGGTGCAGCCGTTCCCGCAGCCACGGCCCGAGCCACCGCCGGGCCAAGCCTCGCGTGCGACCGGCGGTATCCTCGGCGACAATTCCGCCCGCTCGAGCCGGCCGACCGGACAGTGGCAGGGTGACCACTTCTACCGCACCGGTGTCCCGGCCAGGGGCGCTGGGTCGGTTCTCCACAACGATGGAGCGCCAGCCGTGGCGAGCGAACGAGCCGGCGATTTTCAGAGTCCGACTATCGCGATCCAATGGTAAGGGGGTCAAGGAAACGATCGTTCTCATGCCTGCATTCCAAATATCCGGCCGAAGGCACCAAGAGTCGCGATGCGCCATATATCGGGTGGCAACGCCCCTTCCCGCCGGCCCTCCAGGTCACGGCACAATCGCCCAATCTCAGCCCCTGCCAGCAGGTGGGGAAAACGTCGGCCGGCATCCTGCAAGCCAGCCAGCACCAACGGCCGCATCGGCCCCAGCAACCAGCGGCTTTCCGGGGTAGCAAAGCCGATCTTGTCCTGACGGCGGCACACCAGGGAGGGCAGGACTGGCCCCATTGCCCGCCGCAGAATCGCCTTGGTCTCCCCCCCGGCAATCTTCAAATCGCCCCCCAGACTGAACAGCAGGTTGGCCAGGTCGCGGTCAAGAAACGGCAATCGCGCCTCAATACCGTGTGCCATGCTGTTGCGGTCTTCGTAATGAAGCAGCATCGGCAAATTGGTCGCGAGCAACGATTCGCTCCAGGCCTCCAGGCTCGGGGTGGCCGGCAACGGAGGTGCCGCCAGCGCCGAATCCGCCAGCCAGGACGGTCGATTCAGGCCACGCAGGCGATGCACCAAAGGCCGCTGCCATGCCGACAATATCTCGGCCATCTGGCGCGGCACTCCCACATCATGCCGGTTGCGGCGATAGCGCAGCGAGGTCACCGCCGCCCACAGGCGACCGCGTCGCAACAAGCCGGCGGCAAAGGCGGCAAACGCGGAGTGATAGCCACCCAACAGTTCGTCAGCACCCTGCCCATCGAGCATTACCGTCAAGCCTTGCCGCCGAGCCTCGGCAAAGACGCTCCACTGCGCGAAGGGACTGGTACTGGCAAGCGGAGTTTCCTGATGAAACAGCAGGCTGTCCAGGGTGTCGGCCAACCCTTCGGCCGTCGGGAATACTGCGTGGACCGTGGCTCCGGTAGCCTGGGCCACTGCCTGGATGTAGGGGCGCTCATCGATGTCCCGGTCCTGCTGGTAACACGCGCTGACCACCGCTGGAACCACACCTTGGCGGGCCAGGGTGCAGACGATTGACGATGAGTCCAGACCACCGGACAGGCAGGTGCCGATTGGCACGTCGGCGCGCAGGCGCAGCCGGACCGCGTCGGCAAATGCTGTCGCCACCGCCTCGGCCGCCACGTCTGGCGCCAACTGCCGCGATCCCCCCGGTGGCAGGGCAAACCAGCGCCGCACCATTGGCTCGGCGGTGCAATCGGCGACCGACAGGCGCAGCGACTCACCGCCCCGCAGTTGGTACACATCGGCGAACAGAGTGGCGTCACCGTGATCAAACACTGCATTGACCAGAAAATCGGTCGCGGCGGCGCCATTCAGCCGCGGAGTAAACCCCGGGCAAACGGTGAATTGCTTGATCTCTGAGGCGAAGGCAATTCCAGCGTTGCTCCGCCAGAAATAGAGCGGCTTGATCCCGAATGGGTCGCGCGCCGCAAACAGCAGGCTGTTGTCGCGGTCCCACAGCACAAAGGCAAACATCCCGTTGAACCGCCTCAAGCAGTCCTCACCCCACTGACCATAGGCGGCCAACAACACCTCGGTGTCGGTTCCGGTTGAGAAAACCAGACCGATCTGTTCCAACTCGGTTCGCAGCTCCCGGTAATTGTAGATTTCGCCGTTATAGACAACGCTCAGTCGGCCGTCCGCCGACGTCATCGGCTGCTGCCCCGCCGTCGATAAATCCAAAATGGCAAGTCGCCGATGCGCTAATACCAGGGGCCCGCGCGGACAGAAGGATTCTTGCCATCCTTCGCCATCAGGCCCCCGATAGGCCACCACCTCCAAGACCCGGCGCGATGGTCGGAGCCCGACCGATGCCCAAAGGCCGCACATCGCTCAGGCCTCCGTGACAACGTCGGCAGCACTGCGTCGGTAGCGCGCCCGACAGCTCGGACACTCGGCCTCGTTCCAGAGGCCAGGCGGCAATCTGACGCCGCAGGCGCACACCCACCCAACTCGCCGTGCCGGGTTCCCGACCATCAACGCGAAGTCGGAAACATCACAACAGACCACGGCACCAGCACCGATCAGTGCATAGCGGCCGACAGTGTGGCCGCAGACAATGGTTGCGTTAGCCCCGATCGTGGCGCCCCGCCGGACCAGAGTCGGCCGGATCTCATGTTTACGATCAATCTCGGCTCGGGGATTGACGACATTGGTGAAGACCATGCTGGGGCCGCAAAACACGCCATCCTCAAGGGTCACACCGGCATAAACGCTGACATTGTTCTGGAGCTTGCAGCGATCTCCCACCCGGACATTGGTATCGATCATCACATTCTGACCGATATTGCAGTTCCGGCCGATGCGGGCTCCTTTGAGAATATGGGTGAAGTGCCAGATTGACGTGCCCTCACCGACTTCTACCGGATGATCGATTACAGCGGTGGGATGGATGCCCGGATGGCGGATAGCCGCACGCGCCGAAACAAGCTGCGCGAGCATGGCGGGCCAGAGCGGCGGCGCGGACTGGGAACCAGCCGCCAACCGACTCAAAATCATGGATGCCATCTGGAGACGCCCGTGGGTTCCTTGCGGCACTGCGGAAGCGGGTGCCGGACTGGCCAGCCATGGTTCTTGACGACACTCGTCAAAGCGCAACACGCCACCAGTGCCATCGGCGAAGGCAAGATCGTGCACCTGGCTGTCTGCCCGCCGGACGATGGTGCGCAACGGGCTGCTGACGGCGGCTTGCAGGATGAGGGCGGTGCGCAGATCATCCTCACCGGCGGCAATCGCTAACAGCGACGTGCCACCATTGGGTGGGAGCTGGCAGGCGGAGGCGGCAACGAACACATCTCCGCCTGCAGCCAGCCGGCCTAACGCAAGGGCCACGGCCACCGGAAGCGTGGGTGGGTCAATCACGGCAACCAGCCGGCCAGCCGCTACGGCCCGCTCGATCAAAGCGAAATCACCAGCCGGGGCACCGACAACAACGATGCCTTCGAATTCCGCCAGTTCATCGGGCAAGGAGGCCGCCGCCGCCGCTACAGCTCCGGCCGCAGTGAACGCTTGAACCCAGCCGTCTTCCTCTGCCCTGTCAGCGATGACCGCAATGACCGGCATGGTTCATCGGTCCTTCAAGACGATGGACGGGACGGCAGCAGCGCGAGCCACCGCCTCGGCGTACAGGGGCTCGGGCACCACCGCAAGCTTGTTGATTTGCAGGCGACAGCCGGGCCACCGGTTCGACGGTGTCGGCGATGCGGCAAACTCGACGGTAACACGATCTGCGGCCTCGGAATGCGAGAAGGGCAAGGCTATCCAGTGGTAGGTGTTGTCATCGTTGCCGATCGCAGCCGCCGACACCGGCCCGCCGTCGTTTCCAAGAACCCTGATAAAGCCGGGACTGCATTGCGAAATTGCCGTCTGCGCGTAAGCCAGCAGAACGGATCGGCCCCCGCCCTGATGACGGAACGGAATGTCGATACGAGCCGTCGAAGGGACTGGAACCATGGCGGAGAAGGCGGCGAAATCCAGAGCTTTGCCCTGCCATGCCATCTCGCTGGTGGTCAAGAACAGCGATTCGGGGAAGAAATCCTCCCCAGGGCGGCGTAGCGCAGGAATCTCCGCCTCGGCGACACGCAGCAGCTTTTTCCACCGCACCGACCAGTCATCGATCAACATCCAGGCTGCCGCCTCGGCTGGACCGGATCGCCAGTAGGCGTAACGCTCCGGCTGGCGGAATGCCTCATCGACGCGATGGCAGGGGGCATGGGCGAGGAGGATCGGCCCATCACGACCCGATAGCTGCGACAAACCCTGCGTGTTCCCGCCAACATAGATTGTGGCCGGACCGCTTTCGCTCGGAGTAGCGGCAGGGGGGCGAACACGGTACAGGGCAAATCGGCCACCGTTGCGGGACCGGACTTCGCCCAGAGATTCGGCCCAGTCCGCCGCCGCAAGTGCGGCGCGCGCTTCTGCCTGCCGACGTCGATAGTCAACGGCCGTCACCGGCCACGGACCATCCCCGCCGATATCGTCCTCACGCAGCATCAGCAAGCGCAGCCCATAACGATCCAGGATGGCGCGGTCCCAGGTGTGCAGGAACAGATCGATATCGTGGAAGCTGTTGTCGTGCCAGTAGCCCGGCCCCCAGATCTGGGTATAGCTGTCTGACGACAAGAGATTGGCATCATAGGGCGACGCCGGATTGACCAGCAGGGCTCGAATCACTTGGCCCCTCGGCGTCTCGGCCCTCAGGCGGTCGCCCAGAGGATCCGGGGCCGCCGAGTTGAACTGTCCCGCCAAGCGGCGGAGATAGCGCGCCGCATCGGACCACCCAACCGGGCGGTAATCACTGGTCTCGGTCAGAATATCTATACTCTGCCAGTAATAGAAGCGGGCCGTCGCAAAGGTGTAGGCCGATCCAGCCACACACAAAAAGCCGACTGCAGCGGCTAACAGTGGCCACACATGGGGGCGGGCGGGTCCCGACAGCACTGCGGCGGGAGAGGTTCCGTAGGGTCCGACGACAAACCGCCATATTGCGGCCGATCTTCGCAGCAGATGGTAAAGTGCAAACCCACCCAGCAAAGCAAGCAGGCTCCCCCAGTAGGCCTGTTGCGAATGTGACAGGCGCACGGCGGTATTCAACACCAGCTGGTTCAGGGTCACCGTCAACATGGCCACGGTAAAAAGGAATACCCGGATCAGGGAATGCGATTGCTGACGCGCCACGAATGGTAAGGTCAGCACACCAAATGTCACCAGCGGAGCCATCTTCCACAGTAGGTCGGGGCGCAGCGGGACCAACCCAAAGCCGACGCTGTTCAGCCAGCCGATCTCGGGAAACAAGAAGGTGATATCCGTGAGAAACGTTGTGCGCCCCAGGCAGCTGGCCACCCCACTGGACGGCGACAGGGTCAGCACCAAACGGTGAAGGTTGCCCAGCACTCCGCTGACGACGAGATGACAGAAGGTGAAGGTAACCAGATGGCCTTGGCCCGGAAGGCCAAGAACAGAGCGATAGGACGCGTTATTGCGGTAGGCCGTCCACAATGGAGCGACAACGAAGCGCAAGCCCATCGCCCCCAGCACCGCCACCGCGGTCAGTGTCCCGATGGCGTCCTCAAGCATCACAAAACTGGCGGTAACCACCGCCAGCAATGCGGCGCGGCCGTGCGTGGGACGCTCGTCATAGGCAACCACGTAGAGGAAAACCACCGCAGACAGGCTGTAGACGAACTCGCGGATGGCCATGGTAAACATGGCCGCCGACGGATTGAACAGATCCTTGACCAGGGCAAAGTCACCGAAGAAAAAGCCGAAGGTACACAGGAACGCCAGCCAATGGCTTCGACCTAACCGCCAGATGACCGCGAACAGGGCCGCCACGTTCAGTGCCGGGGCCAAGGCAACGGTGATATTGTGCTGTGCAAAAAAATGAATGGACGGCACCAGTTTGGCCAAAACGGCCGCAACCACGAAATGGAACGAATGCCCTGGGCGGTCAGCACCGAAGGGAGTGTTGTTGTAGTTGATCGGCCATTGGCCGGCGAGCAAGGCAGCGACCGGCGGACCATTGGCCTCGTTGTGCCAGACGCCATTCTGCATCGCCGCCTTGACCGCGAAAGCCAGCATCACCAGTGACAACAGGGCACACAGACCAATTCCCACCCAGCCGATACCGGGTTCATAATAGAAGGAGCGGTCCCGTCTCAGAATCGATGGCGCCAGCGACAAGGCCGCAGCAACCAGACCCGCGACGGCGCACCACACGGCAACGTCGAAACCCAGTAAGGCCGTCAGCGGATAAACCAGCAGCACCAATACGCACAGGCCGACCGGAATGGCCAGAGCCCAGGTGACGAAGCGACTGCGCTCGGCCAGCGAATGGCGAATGACGGCGACCCCAGCCATGTGGATCAGCGCGAACACTGCCCCGAACCAAGCCATATTCACGACTTGATCGACGGTCATGGGCGGACCTTGCCAACGGCAAAAGCGGAGACACCAAACGGCAGGCGCATGTGCGGAATGAGGAATCGCTCCGCGGCAAAAACCTTGCACAATGCAGCGTTGATCAGGGGCTGACTGCCACCGGCTTCCTTGTCGTCACCGTTTCCGTCCCATCCCAACAACCGTTGCAAACCGCGAACGAGGGCAATGGGCGGAAACAGCAAGGTGTTCATGTAGGAAGTGTAGTCAACGTCAAAGCGCGTCGATAGAACAGATGCCAGTTGGTCGCAGGTGTAGCGGCGGCAATGATGAGCCCGTTCGTCGTGGCGGGACCACAGGAACATGTACGCGGGGACGGCACAGAACAACAACCCACCTGGCTTAAGGTGGTCGGCCAGCCAATCGACGGCCGCCCGCTCATCGTCGATGTGCTCCAACACATCAAACATGGCGATGACGTCCCAGCGTTCGTTCAAAGGAACGGGAATGGCACCTTCGCGCACGGGTATCGCGGGAAAGCGTCGCCGCGCCACGGCGGCGGCAGCCGGGAACATCTCGAGTCCCTCGATCCGGCCGAATCGGCCCAGCATCTCGAGGTTGCCTCCGGCGCTACAGCCGACCTCCAGGATACAACGCGCCGGATCAAAGGAAGGCAGATATGCCTCGATCAGCCGTTGCAGCACCAGCCGGCGACCGACATACCACCAATGCTTTTGATCCAAGGCGGCGTCGAGCTCGTAGTGAAGCGAGTCCATTGCTGGCTGTCACTCGGTGGCTTGCGTGGCATCGAGGTTACGCGTCCGCGCAACCGAATAGGAAACACCCCCACTCTTGGCCTCAAAATAGACACGCATCAGCAGTTCAGCAACCAGCCCGAATGACAGAAACATCAGACCCGACAGCATCAACAACGCAACCAACAAAGGGAGCGGGGTCTGAATGAACGCGACATGCTCGAACAGCCGCAAGTAGATGGCGACCAGCCCCACCAGAAAAGCAAAAAACAGCGTATTCAGACCAATTCTGCCGAAATATTGGATGGGCCGGTCGAGCGCCTTGTCCATGAAACGAATCAAGATCAGGTCCAGCAGCACCCTTTGCACCCGTGAAAGGTTGTACTTCGATTGACCAAAGCGACGCGGGTGGTGCTGCACCTCGATTTCGGCAACCCGCGCCCCTTCCCACACCGCATGAATCGGAATAAAGCGATGCATCTCGCCGTACAGACGGACATCACGCAAAACTTCGTACCGATAGGCCTTGAGCGTGCAGCCATAATCATGCAGATCAACACGCGAAACGTACGAGATCAGGGCATTGGCCAAACGCGACGGCAACGTCCGCGAAAAGGTGGCATCTTTGCGATCACGCCGCCAGCCGGAGACGACGTCATAGCCCTCATCAAGCTTCTCCAGCAGGCGAGGAATGTCCTCGGGATCATTCTGCAGATCGCCATCCATGGCGACTATGACCTTGCCCGAGGCGTGACGGAATCCCGCCATCATGCCTGCGGTCTGTCCATAATTGCGGCGCAGGTGGACAACCTTGATCCGCTCGTCACGATCAGCCAGCTCATCGAGCAGACGGCCCGAAGAATCACGGCTGCCGTCATTCACAAGAATGACCTCGAACTCCAAACCCTTGCGTTCGAGTGGAGGAACAAGCCGATCGTAAAGATGCGGAATGCTCTCTTCCTCGTTGTACACCGGCACAATGATTGATAGCTGCATGGCGGAAGGCCTAACGTGAATAGGGGGGGCTACGGCCGCAATCGGCTGCCGGCGATTCCCAACCTGCCGTCAGCGGTGTCAGACGCCGGCTCCAGGCACGGGCCCCGGCAGAGATGATATTGCTTTGTTCGGCAGTCAGCGGCGGCGTTTCGACGGCGGATTGCACTAGAAAATCGTCTAACCGTGCCAGCAAGCGGGGGGGCCGCAACTCGCCGGCAAGGTGAGCCACAACCGCATCGATCCGACTTGCCAACGATTTGGTGACGACGCTCACACCAATCCCGGCGATCGCGGCAAAGATGCCACCGACCACCAGGGATATCAGAGCGGCCGTCCCCAGACGGGTCAACAATGACGAGGACGACGTCCCCGTCGCATGGGGAACGCCATGCTCGGCAAGGATATTTTCAAGGATGCCAGCCGCAACGGCCCGCTCGGCAAACGTGGCAACGGCCCGTTGGTAATCGGCATAGGCCTCATCGGGGCTGGAACCAGACCCGATGATGGCGAGACGCTCTGAAACCAGATGAAACCTGCCATCCTTGACGTGCAAGATCGGCGGGTAGGTCTTAAGCAAAGAGGTGATCATGAATGGTTCCTCAGACGCAGGTTATACCCGGGTCTCGACCTGTTTGATCAGATCGGCCAACAGGCCGAGCGCGAACACCAAAATCGCCGTCGCCAGCCCTGCGCTCCCCAAGACCAAACACGCCAGCGATTCGGTCAGCAAATTAAGCAACAGGAGCAGCAGCGACGGGACAGCAACAACAAGAGCAAGCACCAGAAATAGTTTGATTGGATTGTAGAAAACTATGGCCTGCACAATATACTGCAACGTGCGCAGTGAATCGTGGAACAACCTTACCTTCGTTTTACCGATTCGCTTGAAGTACGGTATTTCAATATAGGAGATGAACAGCCCACTTAGTAGAAAAGCAAGGGTCATCGATGTTGTAAAACTAAATGTATTGCACAACTGCGGGAAAAAACGCATAGCCGTGGACTTTCTGAACACGCGCAATCCCGAATTTGTGTCGGGGATACGGCAACCAGAAGTGAACTCGACCAAAAGGGTCAGAAGTTTACGCATCGGAGCCTTCAGAAACGACTCTCTATATTCGGAGCCCGTTCGGGCGCCAACCGCCATGTCAAAGCCACGGTCAATCTCGGCCACCAAGGCCGGAATACGATCGATGGGGTAGGTTCCATCGGCATCGGTAATGGCGATCAGTTCATTGCGAGCGGCGGCGATGCCGTCCTTCAGGGAACGGCCGTACCCGGCTTTCTGCGGGTGGCGCACAACCGTGGCGCCTTTAAGCGCGGCAATGTGCCCGGTCCCGTCGGCCGATCCGTCGTCAACAACGATCACTTCCCATCCGATGAAACGTTCATCGGCATTCAACGTTGCCGCAACGGCCTCAAGTGTCGCCTCAATCGCGTCAGCTTCGTTGAGGGCAGGAATGACTACGGAAATCATGAGGAGCACCTATCAGGATCGCTAGCTTGCCAAAAATGCAGCCCAAGAAGAACCATGAGCTTGAATCCGTTGTCACGTCGATGACCCCAGTGCTCCTGGCACAACCGCTCGACCTCGGCGCGCGAGAAAAATTCGCCCGCGAGGTCCGCAGAGTCAAGGGCGCTGAATAACCCCTTGCCCGGTTCGGCCAGCCACCGGTTGGTCGGTGCACTGAACCCCTCCTTGGGGCGATGCAATATATCTGCGGGCAGACGATTGCGCTGCGAAAACTTCAGGATGTGCTTAGCCCGCAGCCCCTTCAATTTGTAGTCCACCGGCAGCGATGCAGCAAACTCAGCGAGGCGATAATCCAGCAGCGGGCAGCGGGCCTCAAGGGAATGGGCCATGGTGGCTCGGTCCACCTTGACCAGAATGTCGTCGGCCAGCCACGTCTTGATGTCCACATACATCATCCGGTCGATGTAGTGGCAATCGGCGACGTCGGCCTCGTATCGGCGGAAATCTTCGATGGGATCGCAGCCTAGGACGGCATCGCGCCACTCTGGCTGCACCAGGACGCGCTTTTCCGACTCGGAAAACATCGTCCGCCACATGGCGTGCGCCGCCACTCCGTCCAGACCATGCCCGGCAAGAAACTGCCGGAGCTTGTAGTCCAAACCGATCTTGCCGTGGCTGGGCGGTAACCACCCCACCAGCGCCTTGAGCGGCCGAACCAGCGCAGTCGGAAGCCAGTTGGTCCAATGGTGGACACGATCGGCCATATAGGTGGTATAGCCGGCGAAAAGTTCGTCGCCCCCGTCGCCCGACAATGCCACCACCACCTTTTCTCGGGTGATTTCAGCCAGTTCGTAGGTCGGCAGCACCGACGTATCAGCAAATGGTTCGTCGGCAAAATAGAAGATGCGGGGCATCACGGCTGCGATGTCCGGCGTGACCACGCGGTCGAAATGATCGATACCCAGCAAGTCGGCAACCCGACGTGCATGGCTGCGCTCATCAAAATTCTTTTCGGCAAAGCCAATGGAGAACGTCTTGACGTTGCGCGGGTCGCCCAGTCTGCACATAGCGGCAACGATGGTCGAGGAATCGACCCCCCCCGACAGAAAGGCTCCCAGGGGAACGTCGCCCACCAGCCGCAGCCGCACAGAATCGTCGATCAGGGCTCGCAGTTCCTCCTCTGCCTCCCCGAACGACCGATGGCGACGCTTGTCGCGGAACGACGCCGCCAAATCCCAATAGCGCCCCCTCCGTAGCGGCTTGCCAGGAATGTGCATCAGCCAATGTCCCGGTTCCAACTTACGGACGGTCTTGATGATGGATTCCGAGGTCAGCACGTAGGCATGCGTGAGATACTGGGACAGCGCGCGCGGATTGATCTCTCGCGGGGCATCCGCCGCAGTACGCAACGCCTTGAGTTCCGAGGCAAAGGCCAGCCCCCCGTCGGCGGTCTCGTAATAATACAGTGGCTTCTTGCCTAAGCGGTCCCGTGCCAGAAACAGCGTCCGCTCGACACGGTCCCAGATGGCGAAGGCAAACATGCCATTGAGGCGCGACAAGCAATCACCCCCCCAAGCACGGTAGGCTTCGAGCAAAACCTCCGTGTCACCGCTAGTGCGGAAGCGAACACCTCGCTCCTCCAGGGCTGACCTGATCTCCTTGAAATTATAGATCTCACCGTTGAAAACAATAACATGCCGCCCCGTCGCGTCTTCCATCGGCTGGTCGGCATGGCGGGACAAATCGATAATGGCCAGCCGGGCGTGTCCAAGGGCAACGTGTGGATCGCTCCACACATGCTGCGCGTCGGGGCCACGGTGAGACAGCGCCCGCACCATCCGCCCCACCTGGTCGGCCAGAGGCCGCCCGTCAACCGTCGTTCGTCCAGCGATGCCGCACATCCACGCTATTCCTGTCCTAGTCCTTGATCACGCCGGCAAGCCTATTGAAAAGAAACGCACCGATCCTGCGACACCCTGCTGGTGTGTTGTGCATGATGTCGTAGAAGTCGCCGTCCTCAAACTGGATCTCATGCTCGAGATCGATGCAGATAGCCCCCTCTTCCCGGCAGACCGCCAACGCACGGGCATTGTAGACGGTCTGCTCGGAATAAAGGCCCGTTTGGACGTGGCCACTTCCATCTACTCGCCCCACAACCTTGCCATCGGCATCGAACCGATAGTCCGCATAACGCTGGGTCACGATGATCGGAACCGCACCCAGCGCACGGACGCGGCCGATGATTGCGCGCACACGCTCTCCGTAATCGGCGACCCGCCCCCTAAGACGGCCCTCCACCGCGGCAAGATCAGGCTGAGGCGAAGCCGCCTTCCACACCCCGTTTTCCGACCAATTGCGTCCGTGCCCTAAACCGGCTTCCTGCGCATTCAAAACACCGCGCAGGGTGACGATCAGACGAAAGATCGCCGAATCGCGGATAATTGCCTGCTTGAGGCCGGCCGGCACCACGGCCGAGCCCGGCTGCATAGCATCGTAGGGCTGTTTCTGTTCCAGATGGAGGTCATTGATACCGACATAGGCGAGAATATAGCGCGCCTTGAAACCCGGAATCGAAGGCAGCCAATAATCAAGCGTGCGCAGGTGACCGACCGATGATTGCCCATCAACTCCGGCGTTGACCACCGTCTTCGGCCGCCCAGCGGCGGCGAATTGACGGCTCAACTCATCCTGCCAAGTTTCGCCTTCCCCAATATAGCGCTGGTCGGTGGTGCTGCCGCCAATGGTGAGAATATCGATCTTGCCGGGGTCAAGATAGGTTCCGCGCAAACCGAACTGATCCCGGCGGTAGAGAATTTTTCCCCCGCCGGCATAAAGCCCCGTCGTGTCAAAGCGGTAACTGGTCCGCAGGATGTTGGGCGGCAGATTGCCGTTGTTACGATCTGATGCCCACCACGTGCCAAAGACCAATTCGATGGCGATGACTGCGACTGTCATCACCAGAAGATTGAAGCCGATGATGGCGAGTGCCGAGCGCAACCGTCTCCCGAGCTCCGGGGTGATGAGCGGCTGTCCTCGTCGAATCCTTTCGCCACCGGTTCGGATGGTCGACTGTACCGCCTCGATAGGAATCAGCAGGAGCAGCAAGGCCCCTGGCAGAGCCGCCATGGCATAGCGTGGAATGGGCACATGGACCCAGCAGACACCAAGGTCGTACGCGCCGACGAAAGACACCACCGCAGCCAGAGCGGCCAAGGACGGTGAAAGAGACTTGCGACGCCACAATTGCACCACGACTTGTCCCACCACCACCATCGCCACGGCTAAGGCCACCATCGCAGCCAGACGAGACGCCGGCATCGCCGCCTCGACCACGTCGAACGGAAGGCCGGCGCCAACCCAGCCCTTCCCGGCGAAACCGGGGGCTGGAGGCTGACCAAACCCGAGATTGGTCCGGGCCGGATCGAACACCCGCACCCCCTCAAGGTAGCGGCGAACGTCAGCCGGACGACCGAACAGGCGGAAAGGGTCCTCCCAGGCAGGAACCAGACCGGTCCACAGGAAGGTCAGACGGGTTAGCGGATCGTGCCGGGTTGCCGCGGCAGCCAGGTCCGACAGTTCGCGATCCGCCCATGGATAAAGGGGATTAATTCCCGGCGGCAGAGTGTTAATGCGATCATTCAGCGCCGAACGCCCATCCCAGAAGCGGAACAGAGCTTCCTGCCGGTAGGAATCGCCCAGAACAGCGGCGTCGGGATGAGCGCGAACAAATTCAACCAACACGTCCAGACCCGCGGACAAGATGGGATTCGTCACCGCCACCATCGCATCGCGCCGCTCATTCAGCGACGGAATGGCCTGCAATCGCTTGCGACTCTCTCGTCCGATCTCCTCGAAAGCACGGACCAATTCCGGGTGACGGAACGGCGTATCCGGTCTCATCGCCAATGCGGCATGAATGATCATCGGCGGACCGGAATAGGTCGATAGGCCGAAATATCCGAATACCCAGGCGTTGCAAGCGGCCAGCAGCACCATCATCGTAACGGCCGGCGCCAGCACCCAAGCCGCCATTCGCCGCCACAGGACGGGTCGGCCCAACAACACGAAGAGCAAGGTCACCGCCAGGACGATTCCGGTTGGCCGGACGGCGGTCGCCAACGCCAAGGTGAGCGCCAGGGCCACCAATCTGGTGCGGCTGGGCCGCTCGAGCGCCAGAAATGTCGCCGCAAGGTGTAGGATCACGCAGGTGACGAAGGGTTGATCGGAGAGCAGGCTGGAACCGTGTTCCAGCAGCGACCAATTGAAAAGCAGCGCAAAGCCCAGCGGCAACGACACCCAGTAATTCCGCACCAGGCGCTGCACGGCCTCGGCCAGCAACACAATCGCGACAGCTCCCAAGGCGACCTGAAGTACCGACAGAAGGTGCAGGTCATCAGACACAAGCGCCACCAATCGCACGAACAGGGGATAGGCCAAGGTTCGGATAACGTGGAAAGTCAGGTAGGTTCCGCTGTCCGGAGCGATGATGGGGGTCACCGGGAAAACGCGAGCGTGAAACAGCAGAAGCCAGCCAGCACAGGGCAGAAGTAGAAGAAGAACGGCATAGTTCCGGTGCAGGCGCGCGGTGTCGAACACGCCAAGCGCCAGGACAAGACCACCCAACGACCAGAATCGCACGACCATCAGCAAAGAAAGCCCAACCGCCAGAGCAACGGTGGTCAACACCAAATCACCGCGTGTGAGTCCGACTAGGCGATAGAGGAAAAAATCCTCGCCCCGGCCCAGACTGATCCAGGGCGCCGCCAGACCTGTCAGGCCAACGGCAGCGCAGATCACCAGCCCCACCATCAGGGCACGCGACCTCAACAGACGAAACCGCGTCAGGTCAGCCATCGTCGCCCCCATGCCGCCAGCGACAACACCGCCCACAAGCCATGTCCAAGGTCGCGTTCACCCGAAAGATGGATTCTCCATGCCGACAGGACCGGCTGAGGTCGTACTCCCAGTGCCTCAAGAGCTGCGGAGTGCAACAGCGAGTCGGCCCATGTCCGTAGCGGGCCCCGCAGCCATTGTCCGATGGGGATGCTGAAGCCCTGCTTTGGCGCCGTCAGAACTTCCGGAGGCAGAATCTTGGCGGCGATCCGCCGCAGCGGCGCCTTGCCGCCCCCATCGCCGACCAATAGAGCTGGTGGCAGCCGCCAGCAAAACTCGATCAACCGATGATCTAAAAATGGGCTCCGAGCCTCCAACCCAACCGACATGGTCGCCCGATCCAGCTTGACCAGAATGTCGTCGGGAAGATAGCGGACGCCATCGAGATATCGCAATACATCCCGTGGCTCCAGGCTCCCAGGATAGGCTGGCGCCTGCGCCGCCCTCCCCCGAGGCCCCGCCAACAAGGTGTGCGGCGCGGACTGGACCGCCGTTAATTCCGAATGGAACCGACTTAGGTCACCGGAGAATGCAGCCGCCAGCCAGTGAATGGCGGCAGCACCGGAATGCGGCCGCAACCGGCGCGGCAGCAGGTGCAGGCCACCCTTCAACACCGACTCGGGAAGCGCGTTTGCCACCCGCGCGGCCACTCGCCGAATCGGCGTCGGCCATCGTTGGCCTTTTGCCCACAAAGCGGGACCGGCAATGTAGCGATCATACCCCATCAATCCCTCGTCGCCGCCGTCGCCGGTGAGGACCACCCGGACCGAACTGGCCGCTAACTCCGAAACCAGAAGCGTGGGAATTTGCGAATGATCGGCGAACGGTTCATCGTAGATATCAGGCAGGCGCTCCACCACCCGCTCCAGAACAGCCGCCAAATCCATCTCGCCCAGCCGCACCTCCTGATGTTTGGTGCCCAGTGCGGCAGCGATGCGACGAGCGCGACCACTCTCATCGTTGTCCCCGGGGATGGCAACGGTGAAGGTCTCGATCGACCCACCCGCCAGTGCCACCACAAGCGGCGAATCCAGTCCGCCGGATAGAAAGGCACCCACGGGCACGTCCGCGGCCAGACGGGTCGCCACCGCCTCACGCAGCAGACGCTCGACCTCGCCAGCGGCCTCGGCAGCGGTACCGCCAAACCGAGACCGCATCCCTGCGACCGCCACATCGGCCAGGGACCAGTATACCTCTGTCTCCGCCGCAGCCCCCACCCGCTTGATCAGCAGATGGCCCGGCTTCAGCGTCCACACGCCGGCATAAATGGTTCGCGGCGCATGGCAACACCCATGGGTGAGCACGTCAAGAACCGCCGCGGGATCCACAATCCGCTGCCATTCCGGCACGGCGCACAAGGCCTTCAGTTCCGAACCGAACAGAAGGTTCCCGCCAACCTCGGACCAATAGAGAGGTTTCACCCCCAGGCGATCACGAATCAGGTAAAGGGTGCCGCTGCTGCGATCCCACAGTGCGATGGCAAACATACCGACCAGCCGAGCCAGAGTCCGCTCGACCCCCCAATGGGCGAAAGCCTCAACTGCCACTTCAGAGTCCGAGTGTCCCCGCCAGGCAATCCCCTGCCCATCCAGATCGCGCCGCAACTCTCTGAAGTTATAAATCTCGCCGTTCATTGCCAACACCCACCGGCCACATCCGGACACCATCGGCTGATGCCCGGCCGGTGACAGATCCTGAATCGACAATCGCCGGAAGCTCACGGCATAGCCGGCCTCGGCGTCAGACCAGGAACCGCTGTCGTCGGGCCCACGGTGACCCAGCTGCCCGGCCATGCGCTCCACCCGCGCCGCCAGTTCGGCGGCGGTCAGATCGGGACTCTCTCGCAGCGTTCCGGCTAGGCCGCACATCGAGTCAAATCCCCCGCCGAGGGGTCGAAGCAACGGCAACGCGCAGGCTCCACCCGAGCAGAACGGCCAGGGCGCCCAGACGCCACCACCAGCGGGGAGTCGATCGTGTCCGTTTCGGCGACGCGACGAGAGCACGCATTCGATCTTCCATGGCGGCAACACTATCGGCCAATGATGCTCGCTCCACCACCCGCTGCCGCCCGGCTTGTCCGATCCGAACAGCACGCAGGCGATCCGCTAGCAACGACAACACCGCCGCTGCCACCGCACCGGCCGTAGGTTCGGCAAAGACGACGTGCCGGCCATCCTCGACGATGTCGCGGAAACGACCGAGGTTGGTCATCACGCAGGGCGTTTCACAGGACAAGGCCTCCAATACCGACTGCGGAAAGCCGTCGGACGGCGGAATGCTGACCACGACGTCGGCCCGCGCATATAGGGCGGGCATCTCCACTTGCGGCACAGAACCGGCCCATCGCACCCGTCCCGACACCCCAAGGTCGGCCACACGCTGACGCAGTTGTCGGGCATAGTCAGGATCAGCCCCATGCTCCGTCACCACCAGCAATGCCTGCGGCTGCGCCGCAAGAATGGTCGGCAAAGCGTCAATCAGTACATGGACATTGTAGAAGGGGCGCAACAGGCGAGGACTCAAAATCACCCGGTCATCATCGCCGATCGCCAAAGTCGATAGTCGGCGGCAGGGAGGAGGGGAGGGGTGAAACAATTCACCGTCCACCCCCCAGATCACCGTCATCATCCGAGCCCGATCCACCCCCAGGGCGACCACCTCGTCCGTCATCTCTCGGGTTTTGGCTGTAACAAGGGCCGCACTGCGGAGCAATCGACGGGTCATCCATCGTCCCAGACTCGGCAATGGATGCTGTTCGTGATCAAGGACATCTCCACCCATGGCCGATACCACCAGTGGCTGCCTCGCAAACGCGACCGCAAGCCATGGCAACACACCGGCTGCATAGTGGATGTGAATGAGGTCGGAGCGGGCGGTCAGGATGAGTCGGGCTCCGCACAACAGCTGGATCAGACGCCCCCAGCGTCCCTCTGCGGTGACGGGACGAACCTCGACGCCGGCGACCGTCGCCGGTCGCTCGGTCAGTAGGGTAACCGCATGCCCCCGCCGGGCAAAGGCGGCGACGCGACCGGCAACATGGACCGAATCGGCATCCCCGATGCAGAGCAACGTCAGGCGCGCGGCGTCAGAAGCCATAGCAATCCCTGAGGCGCGCAACGATGGCGGCGGAATCGTGCAAGGCCGCCACCGTCATGCGCGCAGCGGCGGCGGCCTGGTGCAGCTGCTCCGGGTGATGGTCCATCAGATCGGCCAGAACCTCGCCCAACTGAGCCAGCGAGCATATAATAAGGCCACCGCCCTCCAGGCCGGGATGGCGGAGATCGTCACGGACCCAGGTAATTGTCGGCAGCCCCAGCGACATCGCCTCGATCTGTGCGTTGGCGTAATAGCCCATCAGCATCTTGCCGATGGCAAGATCGGCCGTTGCGTAGGCCTGCAGGACGGCCTCATGGTCAACGCCGCAGATGTGCTCGAACTCAATCGACCGACCTTCGCGCACCAGGGCGGCAATCGTCCGGCGAATCGCATAGGTTCCTTCGATACCGGGTTGGTTGGTGACATGGACAATGCGCAAAGGGCGGCCGGCGGCCGGGGTCCAGGGCTCGCGCGGCAGCACCTCGGGCAACCTGGCCGGCGGCAGGAAGGGTAAATGGATGGCCTGAGGAAAAAAATCTCGCATGTCCGGCGTGGTGACCAGGACATGGTGAGCCAGATGTGAGGCAGCCCACCGGCGGCGCCTGTTTTCCCGAGCCTCGCATAGTGGTGTCGGGAGGTAATCACAGTCGCGGCAGATGCCGCCGCCCCCATAATGGTCCAGGTTCTGCCGCCGCGAGCGCGCTTCACACCCGCGGAAATGCGCCACTACAGTACGGCGCAACAGGCGCAGCAATACGAATTCCCACTGAAAATGAGAGATCCCCATCATTGCGTGGGCATGGACGGCAGCATGGGGAGCGATGGTCGTCCAAAAGACGATGGAGTCGCGAAGTGCAGCGGCCACTGGGTTGCGGCGATGGGGCAGATGCAGATCGCATTTTTGCCAATGACCGAGCGGCCCAACAGCGACAAAGGTGGCGGCGATACCGTGCATCCGCAAGGCTTGCACGGTATCGTATTCAAGATGGCGCAACTGGCCAATGTGAACAACCGACCGCTCTCGGACCCGCCAGCCCAGCAAAAGTGCCGTGACCAGATGAAACGGAACCAGCGCCGCGACACACAACACGTAGGCACGGCTCCACGCCATTGCCTCCGCAACATGCGCGATCTGGGCAAGGCGGCACCGCAGCTTGGCAAGCAGACCTTTCATCGCGCCGACCTCACGTGCACCTCGTCCCACCACACCTTCAGCATCAGCATGACCCAGATCTGGGAGGATGGAACACTCGCCCCGCGGTCCCGATAGAAGGCATTGACGATATCCATGACACGGTCATGGCGAACCAGGTCGTAAAGTCCGCTGGGCCAGTCGTCGAGGCGTTCGCGCACCATCCCGGCCAAGGGCCCGAGCAGCCATTCAGTAACTGGAATCCCGAAGCCCATCTTGCGTCGATGGAGAAAGTCGGGCGCAAACCACTTCGACGCAATCGCCTTCAACAGATATTTGCCGACCAGCCCCTGCGAGGTGCGCCGCAACCGCATCTCAGGGGGCAGCGAGAAGGCGAACTCGACGACCTTGTGGTCGAGCAGGGGAACGCGCACTTCCAGCGAATTGGCCATGCTCATGCGGTCAACCTTGGTCAGGATGTCATCGAGCATGTAGGTTCGCACATCGAGTGCCTGCATCGGCAAGGTCGGGTCATCGGCCCCACCCAGGATGGGCAGTCGTTCCGGAACGAACCCCATGGGCGCAATCATCAATCGATCAACCTGCTCCAAAGGCAGGATGCGCCGGCAATGGTCGTACAATTCCTGTGACGACAAGGAGTGCCAATAAGCCGCCTGCCGGCGCGCCGCGCCTGGACTCCAGCGTGACAAGAATTTCATCAGTCCCGGTACCCCCGGCAACTGGGCTGCCAGTGGGCGAGCCTTGGCCAAACGGTAGAGTTCGTAACCGCCGAACAATTCGTCACCGCCGTCACCGGACAGCACCATCTTCACATCGGCTGCGGCATGGCGAGAAACGAGCCATGTCGGCACCGCCGAGGAATCGCCGAACGGCTCGCCGAAATGGCGCGCTAATTGCGGGATCATTTCCAGTGCCATTTGCGACGAAGCGACGCCGGGAATGAAGTCCACCCCCAGATCGGCTGCCGCCCGCTGTGCCCACGGCAGTTCCGAATACGCCTCCTCGGCGAATCCGATGGAATAGGCACGAACCGGCCCAATGCGATCGCGCATGAAGCCAACAACCAATGATGAGTCCAGTCCGCCAGACAGAAACGCCCCGAAGGGAACATCCGAGCGGCCATGCAGGTCGATGGCTTCCGACAGCAGGGCGTCGAGCTCTTCCCGCAATTCCGCCTCCGGCCGGCGATGGACCGCCACCGGCAGATCCCAATAACGGTGCTGCGTCACCGTGCCGCCCCTGACATCAATTTCAAGATAGGTGCCAGGTTCCAGCTTGCGAATGCCCCGATAGATCGAGTGCGGCGTCGGAACGTATTGGTAGTACAGATACGCGGCAATCGCATCAGGATCGACCGTACGCTCGACCGAGGGATGCTGTAGAAGCGCCGTCAGCTCCGAGGCGAAAACCAGCCGCTGACGTTCAAGGGCGTAGTAAAGCGGCTTGATTCCAAGACGATCCCGCACAAGCCAAAGCTTGCCCGTTCGGGCATTATGGACGGCGAAGGCGAACATACCGCGCATCCGGCCAAGACTCTCGACCCCCCAACGGGCGAAGGCATGCAAGATCACTTCGGTATCGCTGTGAGTCGCCAAGTGGTCGCCCAGTTCCGCGGCGATTTCACGGTAATTGTAAACTTCGCCGTTGTAGGTGATGGTCCAATCGCCGAAGCGGAACGGCTGCCGGCCACCACTGGGATCGATAATGGCGAGACGGCGGTGGGCCAGACCGACCGCCCCAAAGGCGATTACGCCGCGACCGTCCGGGCCACGATGCGCTTGAGCATCGACCATGTCTGCCAGAGCACGTTCGTCTACGGAACACCCGTTGAAATCAACAATGCCGGCGATTCCACACACCTCGATCGATCCTAGCTGCCGACTTCGCGAGACATCATTCGGGTCACCTCTGCGGCGAACTGACCGACTTTGTCGTCGAGATTATGGTGGGTCACGACATAGCGCGCGGCCCCTGCGCCACAATCAGCCCGGTACTGTGGATCGGCGATCAGACGACCAAGCCCTTCCGCCAACTGATCGAGATCATTCGACGCAACCACGCCGCACCCTTCGCGCTCGACAAAGCCGTCAGGATCGACCACCAGCGACGCAATGGGAACGCCGTACTTTCCGGCCTGCAGGAATGTGTTCGGAAAGCCCTCGAACTTTGACGTTGATACCAATACAAGCGCATTGGCGAACAATCGATCCGTTTCGCTATAAGACAGGCGCTCGATGATTTTGACATTGTCGGGCTTGCTGTCGATGATCCGCTGATGCAAGGACTCAGACGAGCGATTCATCACCATCAGGAATGGGGTGTCGGGGAATTGTCGCGCCAGATGAATCAGCTTGTCGGGTTGCTTGGTCCGATCTGATTTCCCAATCCACAGCACATACCGGCGACGGGCGTCGGGATCGACCATGGATTCACGATGGTCCATCGGATTGCTGATGACGGCGGCAACCTGGCGCCCGAAATTCTCATGGCACAGGTCGGCCTGATGGTTGGTCTGCGTCACGATACAATCCGCATGGGTGATTGCGAAATGGCAGAGATGACCGACATTGCCGTAGCTGTCGATTTCCTGCGAACCGGCATAATACATGTCGGAAAAGTTCATGTCGCTACCGGCCATGAGCAGGAATTTCTTTCCATTCTGACGGGTGTACGCGCAGACCTCACCGGCGAGGTTGGTTACCCCCAGCACCCAATACACATCCGCATCGATCCGATCATAGATGGCGTCGAAGGCTGAATAGCGCTTCTTCGAGCGAGTCAGCTTGTTCACGATTGCGGGTATGATCCGCCGAGTCAACAGCCACCGGTAATTCTCCCACCGGGTTGAACCTGGCGGGGGCGGACTGGGCGGCCACTTGTGCAAAGTGCAATTATCGAAAACCTCGTCGTCATCCTGACCATGGTCGAACACCACCACCGATACCTGGAATTGGGGAACGGCGGCAAGGCCGCGCGCCAACAACCAGCCGCGAACTTCGGAACCACCGAAAAGAAACGAGGTTCGTTGGTTAAACAGCGAATAGGCATAGGGCGACACCAAGCACACTTTGACTGGGCGCTGCGACACCTTGTCGCTCGCAGGAGCGTCCGGAACCGAAGCCGGTGCAGCCGGGGAACTAGCCGCCGGCTTAGCCAGCGGGCTGCCGTAGTACTTGTCCTTGAGGGCACGATCAAGCACGGCGGCAAACGCGCGTGTCGTTTGTTCGGGCGTAAAGTCAAAACGGATCCGTCGATAGGCCTCTGAGATCCCCAGTGTGCCGCCGCGCCAGTGGGCGTGCATATCCTTCAACGTCGCCAACAATCCGTCGCCATCGTCGGGAGACAGAACCGGACATTCCAACCGCCGCAGCAATGCCGCCGAGGTGCTGTCGAGAGGGGTCAAACCTAGAATGGGGCGCTGCAATCCAATGTAGTCGATCAGCTTGCTGGGCAAGAACACTGACCCGGCCAGGTCGGCATCAATCAGCACCAGAACATCGGCCGCCGCCGATTCCGCCACGGCGTCTGGATAGCGGAGGTTGCCCATGGTCACGCAAACTTCGTCAAGGCCGGCTTGGCGAATATGGGACAGCCAGTCGCTGGTTCCAGGACCAATAAGCCGGACCTCCAGTATCTCGCCCAGATTGACCTCTGCGTTCCACCGCTTCAGCACATTAATCAGCGGCAGTGGCGAACGCGGCCCGTAGAAGGCGCCGGTATAGACCAACCGCATCCGTCGTCGCGACCGCTCCGGCTCGGACGTGACCACCCCCAGGGTGGGATCGAAACAGTGCGGCACCACGAAGGCCTTATCGCCATACCGGGCGGGATACTTGCCCATGACCAACTTGCGCAGGGCATCCGAGACGAAAACCAGCGCATCCGCACGCGCCACAACCGCGTGCTCCAGGCGACGGGCCTCGGCACGTTCAGGCTCCGGAGAACCGTCGAACGGATTGTCTACCCAGGGATCGCTGAAATGAGCGACCCAGGGGATGTCGCTCCGGCGAGCAATCACGTCCAATCCGACGTGATGATCGACCCACGGCTGGCCGAAGGTAACAAAGGCATCGTACCGATGACGTTCAATCATCTTCAAGGCCGCATAGCGGGCCCGATCACGGAACAGGGCGGTCTGGTCGCCCCATGGCCGGCGCAAAATGCCCATCAGCCGGCGACGCAGCGAGGGGTCATGATCGCTGAGATTAACTGCATGCAGGTCAATCCGCCCGGTGCAGTAGCGTTCCAGCAGAAACGGGTCATCAGCCGCCTCGGCGCGTGTCAACGTCACCGGATCGGCATGCAGCACCGCAGATGTCCAGCCGAACTCCGTCAAGGTGGACAGGCTTCTCGCCACCTGGATCGAGCGCGGAAAAACCATCGGCGGCATGCACCATGAAATCCCCAGAAGCGACTTGGTCATCTTCCACACCACTCCAGCAACCAAGTTTCCAGCACCAGCATCTGCCACAGACGGTGCCGATCCGAACTCTCCGCCACCTCCGCAGTCCCCAGATCGAGCAATTCGTCCAGCGCGTTACCATCGATCCAGCTGCGCAGCCTAGCGCCGGAACCGAGGAGATCATGGGCCCAGTCACGTAGCCGGCCCGAGAGCCATTGATAGACCGGTACTGGAAATCCTTGCTTCGGACGCGTCAAGATCCGTGCGGGAAGGCGCGAGGCGGCAAATGACCGCAGGATGGATTTGGTCGTCAGCCGGCCATCGGCCCCCGGTCCAACCTTGGCAGATCGAGGCGCCCCCCCAGCCCACTCAACCAGGCGATAATCAAGAAAAGGCGTCCGTAATTCCACCGATGCCGCCATCGACATCTTGTCGGCCTTCATCAGCAGGTCCTCGACCAACCAGGACTGGCAATACAAAAACAGCATTTGGTCAAGCGGATCGCGACTTGCGCAGCGCTGCAGGTCTGCGGCCAGCGTTTCAAGGGTGTCGGGAAAAACCTGCGCTCCCCTGAGCAACCGCCCCTTCTCGCCAGAATCGAACAGGTTGGTCATGTGCGGTGGCGGATGCATGGTTCGCAGATCCGGCCACCCCCGCCCGGTCAGACGATTCCACCACCCAGGGCGCGCCGCCTGCCAGTCGCGGACGACGCGATCGAAGTCATATCCCGCCAGGATTTCATCGGCCCCCTCACCGGACAATACGGCCTTGCAGCCATGCTCACGCGCCAAGCCGCAGACGAAATGCAAGGGAACCGAAGCCAGATCGGCCAACGGCTCGTCGGTAGCGCGAACCAATGCCGGCAGAAACGAAATGAATTGATCCGCCTCGACGACGACCTCGTGGTGGCGCAAGCCGAGATGGGAGGCCACCTCCCGCGCATATGGCCGCTCGTCCGTCGCTGTGGAATCGGCGAACGCCACCGAAAACGTCAAGGGGCGGTCGCCGCCCACCTCGACCGCTGCGGCGGCGACGGCGCTGGAATCAAGCCCCCCGGAAAGCAATATCCCCACCGGAACATCGGCAAGGAGCCGCAGGCGAACGGCATCAAGAAAACAATGCTCAAACTCCCTCTCCAGCGAAGGCCGACTTCGTCTTGAAAAGAGACGCCGCGGCTGTGTCGGAATGTCCCACCAGCGGCGGATCGTCACGCCGCCATCGGGACCCGCCGTCAGCAGATGAGCCGGCTGGAGCTTTTGGATGCCGTCCCAGATGCTGGCCGGCCCAGGAACATAGCGTAAGGTCAGGTAATCCCAGATGGCCTGGGGCCGGATCGGCGGCGGCGATGAGCCCGCCAGCAACGCCTTGATTTCCGAGGCAAACGCGAGACCGTGTGCATCGTTTCGCCAGTATAGCGGCTTGACCCCCATGCGATCACGAACCAAGGTCAGCGTCTGCCGCTTGCCATCCCACCACGCGATGGAAAACATCCCGTTGAGGAGCGGCAGAGCCGCCTCACCCCACTGCACCAAGGCCGCGAGCAGAACCTCGGAGTCCGAATGGGTTCGGAAGGCCCAACCCAGTTGGGCCAAGTCTGACCTCAGATCGGCATGATTGTAAATCTCGCCATTGAAGACAAGGACATGGTCGCCATCAGGCGACCGCACCGGCTGATGCCCGCCTTCAAGGTCGACAAGGGATAAACGACGCATGCCCAGGACCACACCGTCTCCCTGCCAGATTCCCGCGTCGTCCGGTCCCCGATGAACCATGACTGCCAGCATGCCGGCAACCGCTTCCGGAGCGGCCGCATCCACGCCAAGGTATCCGGCTATCCCGCACATCGATCAAGTCACCAGCCGGTTGACGAGTGCGTCAAAGGTCGTCGCCCGGAAGCCGCAGGCCAATACGTGATCGATAGCGGTCCAAAAGCGCGGATTGCCGACAACATGCGAGGGGTCCGCATACAGATTGAGAAGACCGACCAACTTGCGACGCTGAAATTGCGATGCCGTTTCCATCAGCAGATCAGCATATTCGTCACGAATCACCGGATCGTGCGGAGATCGCACATAAGTCCAAGAATCAAGGATGGTATTGGGGTTGCGGAAGCTTCCCATCACCGGAAATTCCCAGATGCCATCGAGCGGAATCACCGGCCCCTCGGCCAAAGCCCGGGACGGCATCGTCTGGCTGGCCCAGCGATATCCCAGTCGCCGCAGCTCCGCTAGGATAATATTCATCCGCTCGGGCGACTGCAGACAGCCAAAATGGGGGGGGCGGAAGCCGCTGGCATGCTGGCCGGTGACCTCTTGGATTGCGCGATGCCCACCGACAACGTCTTCTGCCGTTTCCTGTGGCGTCAGCGAATCGTAGAAAGTGATGCTGCGATAGCGGCCATCATGCCACTCGGTATGAGGGCGAAAACCATGATTCATGAACTCGGCGCCATTGGCCGCCAGGCGAGAATAGACTTCAGCTCCATCAAGCAGCGTGGAGCCCGGAACCGCCAGGATGGGGGTGATCCCACGACGGCGCAGACCCTCCACCAATTCGGGGGCCGCGACGGCATCCTCCGGGCGATCACAGTCAAACGACAGAATCAGCCAGCGGTGATCGAACCCCCGTCGATGGGCCAGCCGGTCATAGTCACGCCACAAGGGCACCTGCCACGGAAAGTCGGGATCAACCGGTATGGGCCGGCCGAGGGACAACAGGCGGCGAACCGAGGAAAAGATCACGGCGGAACTCCGTCATCGGCGGTGGCCAGCAGGTAAAGAGACGAACATTGCCCCCGCAGAAACAGCCGACCAAAGACCTCAAACACGTCATCAACCAGTTTGTAGCCACGGATACGACCGTCCCACCCCCAATGGGGCGGCCCCCACCCCAGACGGGCAACGTCTGATACGCAGAAGCCCTGCCGCACCAACTTGGAACGTATGATGGACGCGGTATAAAAATGTACGTGGTCCGAGGATTTTAGAATTTCGGGCTGTAGGCGATAGGCCAGTTGCCACCACCACGCCCCCTCATTGGGAACACCGAGGATCAGCAGCCCGCCGGGAGCCAATAGACGGCGCACACCCGCCAAGGCCTTCTCGTCATCGACGATGTGTTCGAGCACATGGTTGAAAAAAATGACATCGAAGGTCCCGGCGATGCCCGGATGATCCAGGGTGTCGGCAAGAAAAACCATCGCCCCGGGATCCCGCGCCCGAGCCCGCACCAGTCTCACCGCGTTGTAGTCACAGGCATACAGATGCTCGGCAAAGGGCCGCAGCAAATCCAGGTTGGTCCCATCGCCGCACCCCAGGTCCAGCAGACGCGGCACCTTTTCCCATCGGCGACGGGCCAGGAACTGGCCAAGGACCCGGCCGACATAGCGGCGGCGTTTGGCCAGATGATGACGCCACGGACTGGCCGCAACAGAGCTCTGCTCGGCGACATACCAGGCCGGGTTCTCCGCCCGCGCCGCGTCCAGGCGGTCTGAAATGGCACGCCAGTCACGGACCAGCACCGGCACCCCCGAAACCACGGGAACCGTTTCACCGCAGGACAGGCAACGCACCTCCTCGCCGGTTGTCTCGTCTTTCCACGCGCTGGCACCACAGCTTGGACATGCCAGGACCTTGTCCATCAATTCGACCATCATTGTATCAACACTTGGTAGAGCGATACGATCTTGGCCTCCGTTATCCTCGGTGACCAGTGCTTTTCGGCGTGAAGGCGGGCACGCCGCCCCAATGCCTCCCGGGAGGCATCGTCAGCCAGCAGCGCGGAAAGCGAGTGCCACCATGCATCAACCCCGTCTTCTGTAAGGTGGACGATGTCCTGCTCCTCGAACTCCGGCACCGGCAGCCCGATTCGGCGGGTAACGATCACCGGCAGGCCGGTCAGCAGCGCCTCCAGCGTGCATTTGTTAATCTCTGCCGCATCGCTGTGGATTGCAAACAGGTCGAACTCGGGCAGGCGGCCGCACAGCTGGCCATTGGGCAAGGATGGAATGAAATCGACCCGGGCCGCCAGTCCCAACTCCTCAGCCAGCCGTCGCAGCGACGTATGCAGCGGCCCGTCACCCACCAGGGTCAGCCGGACCCCCGGCAAAAACGCAACAGCCCGCATCAGGTTGCTGGGGTTCTTCTCGTGATATTGCCGACCGGCGCACAGGATGTGCGGTGGCTGCCCGAGCCGATAGCTTTCCTTTCGGCGTAACGCCTCACCGTTCAAAATATTGTAAGCGACCTGCACGTTCGGCGCATTCATGCGGCACAGGTAGGGGAGCGCCGAGCGGTAGACTGGCAGCACGGCGTCGGCGTGGGCCAAAGCGAAACGTTCCATCGCGTCATAAGCCGCCACTGTCGCCCGGTCCTCAGCTGTGCCAAATGGGCGCCGCCGGACAGGACTTTCATCAGGGTTGGTGTGCACCGACACCACCAGGGGAATGTTCAGGGCCTGCCGAATGCAGGCTCCGGCAAAGGCATTAAAATCGACGCCGTGGCACCGGATCAGAGCGGGGCGCAGCCGCCGCGCCAGCGCAATTCCTGGCTGGGCCCACCTCTCAAGACAAGCGAGGGCGCGCTTGGGCGGCAACCCCATCCACTCGGTGGTCTCGGGCAGGTTGTGGAACACGACCTCTGCCGTCCCCACCATCGGCCGCACGGCATCTTCATCCGGGCGATCATCGTTGGTCATGACGATGTCGATGCGCCGAAAGAAATTGCCGGGGTTGTAGTAGCACGGCTGGACTTCCCCCTTTTCCACCAGGGCACTCAAGCGGTCGGGGATGATGACCAGAAGGGATCGGTCAGTCCGCATCGGATGATCATTATGGACGGACATGGCGCACATCTTTACACTGTCGCCACTATCGACGGAAGGGCATTTTTGCGCGTCCTGATGGGATGCAGACAGCTGTTGGGACATGGCCAGACGATGCCCTTCACGGCACCGCGGACAGTTATGAAAGAGCGATGAGCACTCCAGTCAAAATCATTACGCTGAATGTCATCATCACAGCATGCATCGTTCTGGCGTTCAATTTCCTGTGCGGTATCGGTCTGCACTTGTTCGCATCGCGTTTTTCGCAACCCGACGGGGCGTTGGACTCTCGTGCCACCCTGGCAGCTTATCTCGATCACGATTATGCCCGACAGGTCTTCCACGACTTCTACCGCACCGAATACGCCTACCACCCCTTCACTGAGACGGTGCTGAAGCCATTCCGCTCCGACACCACGAACATCGGCGCCAATGGTGAACGCATCACGCCCGGCGTGCCGCCGCAGCCGCGCGATCACGTTCGCTTGTTCGGCGGCTCGACCATGTGGGGAACGGGCGTTCACGACCGAGACACCATCGCCGCCGTAGTACAGCGCCTTCTGCCTGATGTCGCCGTGCACAATCATGGGCAATCGGGCTTCACCAGCCGCCAGGACCTGGAAGCCTTATTCAATCTGATGGAATCCGGCCATGCCCCCGGCACCGTGGTGTTCTATGAAGGCGTCAACGAGGTGGCGATCTATTGTGGTTCACTGCCACATGAATACGGCCACTCGCTGGAAAGGGTGATGTCCACCGCCCTGGATCAGTATCTGGATCGGGTCCGAGGCTTCAACGCGAATTGGGCCTGGGCCGCCTCGCTTGGCAACATTGAGGCGCTGATCCGCCTCGTCCGCATGGGCTCCCTCCGCGAGGCCAACCCCATCCCTCCCGCGGACAGCCGCTGCCGCTCACCCGAGTTTGTCCAGCGATTGGCCGAGAACTTGATCGAGCGCTGGCAAATCGCCCATGACCTTGTGAGCCGCCGTCATGGCCGTTTTCTGGCGGTGCTGCAACCGGTGTCCGAGGTTGGGTCCCCTAACCTCGATTACATCCCAGGGCACCAGCCGGTTCATCGTGAGCAGTACCGGTCATTCTACGGCCACGTTCGCCGCCTGGTTAGCGAACGCCGGTTGCCCTGGGTGCGGATTCCGATTTATCCGGCCAGGGATTCCGATTTGAATCCGGCCACCCATTCCGATCCGTTTCCGGCCGTCTGTTCCGACGCGATATCGGCCAGTTGGGTGATGCCTTTCCAGC
>Ga0172373_10001328_pt1 | contig 40271 bp, 34 predicted proteins | sample Lak10m_2_FD_114546 | JGI IMG/M metagenome (GOLD analysis project Ga0172373, IMG submission 114546) | Freshwater microbial communities from Kabuno Bay, South-Kivu, Congo - kab_092012_10m | ecosystem: Environmental > Aquatic > Freshwater > Lake | place: Democratic Republic of the Congo... | reverse complement strand
TTTTTTGTCAGTTTTTGCGTTTTTGAAGGCGCATAGCCGGTGCTACGTAACTGAAAAAAGGTGAAAAATGGCGAAAAATGAGCCGTTTTTGACTCGGTGAGAGAATCCTGAACAAGCTCTTATGCTTCACTGATGCAAAATCCACCGGATACAGTTGTCAATCCACGCTACTTCCCCAAATGGATTGAACATACCGTAACCATGACCGCCCCTGGCATAGAAAAAAGTCTCCACCGGTATCCTGTGCTGCCGCAATGCTGCCTCAAACAGGAGGGAGTTCTGAATTTTCACCACCTCGTCATCCACGGCATGGGTGATAAATGCGGGTGGTGTATCGTCGGTAACCTGCAGCTCGCCCGAAAATTCGGCTACCTTGTCGGCAGGTACCGGTATCGCTGCCAGATTTTTGTCAGCATTTGCCTTGTCTGCCATGAGCTTGTCAAATTCCGACTGTTCCATATTGCCAATCAGATTAAACCGCGAGCCGTGATGGGTAAGGCTGTCGGCAAAACTGATCACTGGATAGTTCAGAATCATGAAATCGGGTCGCAGACTGATTTTCCCCGGATTGTCAACAAGCGCTTTCGTGTAGTGTGTACCGGCGGTGGACGCCAGATGCCCGCCGGCCGAACTGCCGGCAATTCCGATTTTATCGGGTTTTATACCCCATTTCACTGCATTTTCCCTGACAAGCTGAATAGCCCTCTGCGCATCCTGCAGGGGCACTGTTTCCTTGTTTGTCATCATGGAAGCATTGGGCAGCCTGTTTTTCAGCACAAATCCGGCGATACCATTTTCGCTCAGCTTTTTTGCGATATGGTGCCCTTCATGATCAATGGCCAGTCCGGCGTAGCCCCCGCCCGGACAAATAATCACAGCATAACCGGTATTTTTTGACGCTTCCGGCAGGTAGGCGGTGAGTTCGGGGGTAATCACATTTACCACGAAACGCACCTGTTCGCCGTTAAACGGGAAGGTGTAGGCTACTTCCTGTATGTTGCCGGCAATGGCATTGGGTACCTTGCCGGAATCGTACAGTGGAATAACCTGTTGAGCATGCAGAACGAGGGACGCAGAGAGAGCCACAGTAAACGAAAAGAGTACTTTTTTCATGAGTTGTAGTGATGGAAGCGAAGATGAGCGTATCCGGTATTTTCTGGCAGTGGCAAAAATAGACGTATTTTTAACTCGGCGGGAGAATCGCACAAGATCAGGCCCGACAAGTCGTGAATCGGAAATATCTTTGCGGCATTATTTCAGGATATGTCAACACCTCGTACTGTAGCCTTCCATACACTCGGATGCAAGCTCAACTACTCCGAAACCTCCGCGCTCGCACGTCTGTTCGAGAATAACGGCTATATGCCCGTAAAATTCGAGGAAGAAGCTGACATATACGTCCTGAATACCTGTTCTGTTACCGAGCAGGCCGACAGGGAGTGCCGCAAAATTGTACGGCAGGCCATGCGACGCAGTCCTGACGCCTTTGTGGTGGTCACGGGCTGTTACGCACAACTCAAGCCACAGGAAATTTCTGAAATTCCCGGAGTTGATCTGGTATTGGGGGCCGGCGAGAAATTCCGGATACTGGACTATGTGGACGACCTGAGCAAAGCGCAGGGCAAGGGCATGGTACAGGCAGGTGATGTACGCGATGTAAACACCTTCAACGCTTCCTTCTCATTCGGCGATCGCACCCGCTCCTTTTTGAAAGTGCAGGATGGTTGCGACTATAAATGTTCCTTTTGTACTATCCCGCAGGCTCGCGGTGCCAGTCGCTCCGATACAGTTGAAAACGTGCTGAACAACGCACGCGAGATCGCGCGCAAGGGCGCACGCGAAATTGTACTCACAGGGGTCAATCTGGGCGATTTCGGCAACGGAACAGAAGTAATAGAAGGAGAAAGACCCCGAAAAGAGGCCCTTTTTGCCGATCTGGTAGTGGAACTCGATAAACTGGACGAGGTAGCCCGATTCAGAATCAGCAGTATCGAGCCTAACCTGCTGACAGATGAGATTATTGCATTTGTAGCCAGCAGTGAGCGCTTTATGCCTCATTTCCACATACCGCTGCAGTCAGGCAACAACAAACAGCTCCGCGAAATGCGCCGCCGGTACCGCCGCGAGTTATACGCAGAACGGGTTGCCTCCATCAAAAAATACATGCCGCATGCCTGTATTGGATGCGATGTCATCGTGGGATTCCCCGGCGAAACCGAAGATGATTTTCTGGAAACCTACCAGTTTATCAGCGACCTGGATATCTCCTACCTGCATGTATTCACCTATTCCGAACGGGCCAATACCCCGGCAGCTGAAATGCCCGGCGTGGTTCCCGTGGAAGAAAGACGCCGGCGAAATCAGGCCCTGCGCGGACTCTCGGAAATGAAAAGACGCGCCTTTTATCAGGACTATGCCGGAGCCGCACGCCCCGTCCTGCTCGAACACCACAAAGACCCATCGCTGCTCAGCGGATTCACAGACAACTATATCAAAGTGGAAGTACCCGCCAGCGCAGGAAGCATGAATGAGATCAGACATATCTGCCTGAACCATCTGTCACCGGATGGCGAAGCCATGACCGGATCTCCTGTCTGAACTTTTTTCCTCCATTACCTGACTTTTCAGTCATATTGTAAAATTTATTTTTCACAATTTATCAATATTTTTTTACATAAAAAATTAAAATTCAATACTTTAAACAAAATAAAAAAAAATAATACATTTCACAAAGCAAAAAAATTGTTCAACAATCTCATTCTGCTGATTATCACCTTTGCTGCATGAACAGCGGGGGTAGAAGTATTTCCGCCAAGATATGTTCATGGGATTATACAATTTCAGGTGAAGGAGACAAGTCCATTCAAAAGCGGGATGGACTTGTCCAACTGAATACACGATTGAATAAAGAGTTTGTGATAATAACCTGTTGTTTTGTTAGCCGTGCTCGCAGGAGCACGGTTTTTTTTTGCCCTGTATTCAAGTATAAGCCTACCTTTCGGCCTGAATCAATAAAGAAAGGATTTATGTCAAGTGCCACAGGGGAAATCAGGAAAATTACCACCCATATCATTCAGTCCATGAAAGACCGCGGAGAGAAGATTGCCATGCTCACGGCATACGATTTCTCCATGGCGCGTATTTTTGATGAAGCGGGCATTGACATCCTGCTGGTGGGCGACTCGGCCTCCAACGTCATGGCCGGCCACGAAACAACACTGCCCATCACGCTCGACCAGATGATTTATCACGCCCAGTCTGTCGTGCGCGCAGTAAGCCGTGCGATGGTTGTGGTTGACATGCCGTTCGGTTCTTACCAGTCCAACTCGGAAGTGGCGCTCTCGAGTGCCATACGGATTATGAAGGAATCGGGGGCACATGCGGTAAAACTCGAAGGCGGTGCAGAAGTGGAAGACAGCATCCGAAGAATCCTGCTGGCAGGCATACCGGTGATGGGGCACCTCGGACTAACCCCCCAGAGTATTTACAAATTTGGCACCTACACTGTCAGGGCAAAAGAGGAACAGGAGGCCCAAAAACTCCGCGACGATGCGAAACTGCTGGATGAACTGGGCTGCTTCTCGCTTGTTCTGGAGAAAATACCCGCCAGTCTCACCAAAGAAGTATCTGAAAGCATATTAATTCCCACCATTGGAATAGGTGCCGGAAAACACGCCGATGGCCAGGTACTTGTTTCTCACGACATGCTGGGGATTACCAAGGACTTCAATCCGCGGTTCCTGCGCAGGTATGCCGAACTGTTTCAGGTAATGACAACAGCCACCCAAAGCTATATCTCCGACGTGAAATCGAGGGATTTCCCGAGTGACAAGGAGCAGTATTAGAGAGCTTGTTCAGGATTCGCGAAACTGCCGCATTACACGCTGTTGATTCCCGCCCTCTTTTTTGGTACAATTATTGTTAGAATGTTATTGTTGCCGTGAATATCGCCTCATAGTGGTGAATCACAGCAATAACTGATATTTGTCATTTTAATCCCGGCATTTTTTGGAGTAGCTTTTTGACAATTTCTTTTAATATGCGAATCCTCAGCGTCATAACTCTGTTTTTCCCGTCATTATTATCTTTGCTGCTGCTTTTCTCCTGCAACAGTTCGGAAGAAAAGTTTCACAGCGGCAGAACTGGTCTCCAGACTGTTGTTCGTGGCAGTTTAAGGAACGATCAAACCGGTGCTCCGCTTTCCGGTGTCAAACTCTATGTTTTCTCTGCCAGTGGCACTCTCGAAGAGTGGCTTGGAAAAGATATCGGCGTCAGGATTTACAGCGAGACCAGCACCGATGAACGAGGTAATTTTGAATTCCGGTTTGAGTCCGACGGCTATGATGTGTATTATCTGGGCTGCCCGGAAATTCCTGCCGGCTACCTTCCGTGGGCCGACAACCACGGCATCAAATACGATGTTGGACTGAATACCTCCAATTTCTGCGACAGAACCGGCGAGCGGCTGCGCATCGAGCACCTGCGCGAATATGATTTGACGCTGTTATCCGATGAAGCCGATGATCCCGACAAAAAAGATGCCCTGATCACGGAAAACAAACGTGAGCCGTCAGGATTTTAGGAAACACTTCTTCCGCTTCCCGAGCCAAAACAGATATACCCAGCCTGCCAGGCTCAGCAATCCTGTTGTCCAGAAGACGGCCGGAATTCGCTCGAAATGATTGGCAAAGTACCACCCGGAAAGCAGTGCACCTCCCCCTATCGCAATCTCCAGCGAAATATACATCGTGGCAAGCGCCCTTCCTTTTCTGCCCTGCTCACCCAGATCAACAGCCCAGGCATTGATCGCAGGCGAGAATATTCCGTTGGCAAGTCCGAAAACAGCCGCTGCCGAGAACAGCATCATTTTTGTCTCCGCCAGCGCAAAAGCCGCCATTGCCACGGCAATCGCTATGGCAGATGCGCGCAGTACAGGCACCCGTCCCATCTGATCCGATATCCTGCCTGCCGAAAAACGCGTCATTACGCTGGCGAGGGTGAAAATACTGAAACAGGTACCCCTGTTCTCCACCCCGAGCCTGTCGCTCATGTCGGGCATCAGGGTCAGTATCACCCCGTAACTGGCGTAACACAGTATCATGGTAATAACAACCGGAAAAACCAGCGGATCAAATATATCTGTACGCCCCACTTTCAGATGCTGCCACTCAAATTTCCGTCTTTTGTGCAGGGTTTCCGGCAGATTCCAGAGTATCGCCATGGAGACGACTGCGAGCAGGGCAGACATATAAAACATGTAGTTAATGCCCCATGTTTTGGTTAGCCATCCTCCGAGAAGCGGTGAAATACTGGCTCCCACGCTGAAGGTGATTCCCAGAAAACCCATCGCCTCTCCCCTGTTTTCTTCACTCACCACATCGGCCACATAGGCAGAGGTACCGGTCGGCTTGAACCCGGTAGAGAATCCGTGAAAAAAACGGAGCGCCAGAAATCCGGACACGAAAGCCAGCCAAGGGTACAGCAAACTGCTCACCACACAAGCGATGGTACCCACATACATCACCGGTATCCGGCCGATAGTATCTGTGAGCTTGCCGCTGAAAGGCCTGGAAATACCTGCAGTTATGGTAAAAAGAGCGATAATCCACCCCTTGTAACCTTCGCCTCCCATACCGGTCAGGTAGGCGGGCAATTCCGGAATCATCATGCTGAAACTTCCCGCAAACAGGGCATGAGAGATACAGAGCAGAATGAACGGACGTGTATAGAGCGACCCGGATTTTTTTGCAGGATTCATACACAAAGGTAATCACCCGAAAAGCACCGCGCCGTGGTTTGGCATGCAAAAAAATGAAGTTGCACTGATTGAAAATTACAATGACACCGTATATTTGCAGCCGCTAAAAGCAACAGCCACTTTAGCTCAGCGGTAGAGCAGCTGATTCGTAATCAGCAGGTCGAGGGTTCAAATCCCTTGAGTGGCTCGAATCCGGTTACTAAAATGGTACTCGTTAGCCACTCAGTATTACCCGATTCGGGATGTAGCGCAGCCCGGTAGCGCGCGTCGTTCGGGACGACGAGGTCGCTGGTTCGAATCCAGTCATCCCGACAAAAACGCAATCGCTTGTTTATCAGGTGGTTGCGTTTGTCGTTTATAGCCCCCGGTTCACGAACTGTCCAGCCAGTTCCAGTAACCGGGCCAACGTGAAGAGCCCCGGAATACGGGCAGACTCCTGCTGTTCTTGACTCTTTTCCCGATCTGACAGTGTAATTTCCTTGCTTGCAGCGGTGAGAGACAATTCGGAGAGGAAACCAGTCCGACTGTTAACAAAGAAGAAGGCGGAGAGGCTCACCAGCAGAAGTGCCGCGAGCAGGTATCTGGTGTTGTTTGTCTTCTTCATGGTTTTGATTTATTTCATGACAAAGTTACTGGTAAGTCGCACTGCAGTACCAAAAAGTTACACCGTTAACAAAAAAATAAAACCCGGCCAGAAAAATCCGGCCGGGTCTGTATCGTCAAACCAAAAATCAATCAGTAAAATTACTGCTTGTTGATGCCACCACCGCTGGCAGGAACGCTTTCCTGCGTGGGAGGATTCAGCACCTCGCCTTTGATAGTCAGGGTGTGTGAATCAGGTGTTTCGTTTGTAGTGATAGTTACCGTCTTGGTGAAGGCACCAACGCGGTTGGTATCATAGCTCACGTCAATTGTTTTTGTTTCACCCGGCATGATTGGCTCCTGCGGGTAGGTAGGAACGGTGCAACCGCATGAACCCTTGGCAGATTTGATAATCAGGGGCTCGCTGCCAGTGTTGGTAAATTCGAATTTGCGCACTTTGTCGCTGCCTTTTTCGATCTTGCCATAGTCAACTGTAGTAACTTTGAAAGTCATTGTTGGGCCAGACTGTGCGTTCACTACGAATGCACCGAAAAGAAGGAAAGCGAAAACAGAAAGCAGTTGTTTCATCGGAAGAGACTGTTTTTATGAAATGTTTTAAACTCAATGTCCTTGTGACGCCACAAATGTACTTGCGGTAACAGACGCGGTGCAAGAAATTTCCTGTTAACAATGTCCAAAAGAAACACAACAACCTCCAAAGGACTACACAAAACACTGATTATCAAAGGTTAATTATTTTTCTTTCTGGATTTACCCATGATATCTTTTTCTTTCCGTGAGTCCAGTACCGGCGAGGGGAAGGGTGGTGCTTCCTGAAAATCACCCCTGAACACGTGTTCAACGAAACTCCAGCCGGTCTTCTCCTGTTTCAGTCCGTCGTAACTGCCATCCGGAACGTATGTGATTCCGCGACCAAACGGACTAGGGTACTCTATCAGGTGATCGAATAAAATCATCTGGTACTGCTCATCCCAGTTTACGCGAATGGATGCCTCGGCCGAATATTCAAATATCAGACGCCGGTCTTCCGGACGCTCTTTCCCGAATACGGGTGCACCGAAAACAGGCACACCGGTTTTCGCATCGAAAGACAATACCTCTATCAGTTTTCTCCGCTGGTAAAATTCAAAGGCATCAAATCCAGGTAACAGGTACTTCCTGCCCTCGCGGGTGTCAAACTGCCGGATTCCATAATACACGGCACCATACCACCGATCCGGCGAAAGCACTTCATGTACGGGTGCAGGGTTGTCCATTTCGAAACTCTTGTCGCGCAGGGCAAACAGCTTCAGCTCTTTCTGATTCATCTGAATAGCCCCGTAATGCCGGTAAGTAGAATCATTCACGAACAACTGCCAGGTGAATATCCTGAAACTGCTGTCGGGCGGTGAAAGAATGGACATACTCCTGAGCCGTTCAAACGGATATCTGTAGGAGTTTTCAATCTTGAGCGCCCTGACAAGGGTGGTAATCAGTTGCCGGCAGGCAGCAAACCGCTCCTGCTCGATCGAGTCATTGACAACAACAAATCCGAGAATAGCCAGCGTATCCTCAATTTCGTGAATTTTAGCGCTGTTTTCGGGGGTAAGAACACCCGCCGGCTTCACTTTTTGTGCACTGACACCTGCCGCCAGACCAATTATGAGCGCTATGAGTGCAACTTGCTTCTTCATGTTCTTTCTTTCGTGTTTTATCTGAAATTGACCTTCAAAACGAAAGAGATTCTCAAAAATTGCCTTGAGCACTGCGTATGCCCGAACCGAATCGAGTAACTTCGCACCATGAAAAAAGCAACGCTTGTCAGTCATATTCACGAAAGAAAATCTTTCCTGTGTGTGGGCCTCGACCCGGAACTGTCGAAACTTCCACCCCACCTGCTGGAAACCGAAGATCCCGTTTTTGAGTTCAACAGGCAGATTATTGACGCTACCCGCGACTATTGCGTGGCATATAAACCGAATCTCGCTTTTTTCGAGGCAATGGGCCCCGCAGGGTGGGTTTCCTTTGAACGCACGGTTAACCATATCGGCAAAAGTCACTTTGTCATCGCCGATGCCAAGCGCGGAGATATCGGCAATACCAGCCGTATGTACGCCGATGCCTTTTTTAATCAGTACGGCTGCGATGCCATTACTGTGGCTCCTTATATGGGTGAAGACAGTCTGTCGCCTTTTCTGGAAACTCCCGAAAAATGGGCTGTAGTACTGGCACTGACGTCCAATAAAGGCAGCAATGATTTCCAGCGCCTGCAATTGACTGCAGGCGAGCCACTCTGGGAGACTGTACTGCGTGAAACCGCCCGCTGGGGCTCCCCCGACAACATGATGTTTGTTGTTGGCGCCACGCACCCGGATGCGTTCGCACGCGTACGCGAGTTGGTACCGGAACATTTTCTGCTGGTTCCGGGCGTGGGAGCACAGGGAGGAGACCTGGCAGCCACCTGCCGGTACGGCCTCAACAAGGAAACCGGCCTCCTGATTAATTCATCCCGGGGTATTATTTATGCCGACAACAGTGTTCATTTTGCCGAAAAAGCAGCCGATGAGGCCAGAAAACTCCAGTCTGAAATGGCCGCTTTCCTCTGATACCCATGACTTGCAGTGCCGATGAAATATGGATGAAACGATGCTTCGAACTCGCCCGGCGAGGCGCAGGGGCCGTATCTCCCAATCCGTTGGTGGGCGCCGTGCTTGTACATAACAACCTGTTAATCGCCGAAGGCTGGCATGAACGATGGGGCGGTCCGCATGCCGAAGTAAACTGTTTCCGTGCCATAGCGCCCACCGATGAAAAACTTGTCGCTGAATCTGTCCTTTACTGCAACCTCGAGCCATGCTCTCACCACGGGAAAACACCTCCCTGTGCCGAACTGGTGGTGAAAAAAGGAGTAAAAAAGCTGGTTATCGCCAACACAGACCCCAATCCGCTGGTATCAGGCCGCGGTTTGGAGTACATCAGACAGGCAGGTATTCCGGTGGAAACAGGGGTGCTCGAAAACGAGGGACTATTTCTGAACAGGGCTTTTTTCACAGGAATTGCGGAAAAAAGACCGTATATCATCCTGAAATGGGCGCAGTCAGCCGACGGATTTCTGGGCAGACAGGGTGAAAGAACGGCTGTTTCCGGGCCGGCAGCCCTGCGACTGGCACACCGATGGCGCAGCGAATCAGATGCCATTCTGGTGGGAGCCGTCACGGCTGCCACTGACGATCCCTCGCTCGACACGAGGTTCTGGTTCGGCAAAAATCCGCTAAGGGTCCTGCTGGATGGAGCCGGCAGTGTTCCTGTTTCTACCCGTCTGCTTTCCGACGCCAGGGAAACGCTTGTTTTCGGTCTGGCAAGGAGTGGAGTACCAGCCTCCAAACGCTTTACAGGTACGCATGCGCACACACCCGTACATGAGATACTGGAGGTGCTTTTCGCCGAAAAGAAGGGAATCCTGTATGTAGAAGGCGGCACAGGGGTGTTGCAGCAATTCATCCGGGATGGTTACTGGGATGAAATTCGCCTCATCGAAAACACCGTAATACTGGGCGGCGGAGTAAAAGCGCCCTCCCTGCCGGAAGGCGCTGCATCCTTTTCAGATTTCATAATCGGTCCAGACCGGGTAAAAATATATTTCCGACAATCTGTATATGGCTCCGGTCATACAAACGTTTAATACCATGACATCTCTGCTGCTATGGCTTTTGCCGCTCTTTTTTTCAGAAAACAGTATTGCTTTTATGCCACCACCTGTTGTGCAGTGGCTGGAACCTCAGGAATATGACTTCGGTGAAATCGGACACAACAAGCCGGTCAGCGTCAAATTTTCATTCAAAAACATATCGGATTCGCCGCTGATACTTCAAACCGTCCGGACTACCTGCGGCTGTACTGCTGCCAGCTGGACAGAAACACCAATCCCCGCAGGCGAAACAGGCGAGGTCAGAATCGAATACGATGCCTACCAGCAGGGCGGTTTTGACAAAAAAATCAAGGTGTTCTTTGATAAACAGCGGAAACCGGAAACGCTCCGGATTTTCGGAACGGTTATTTCAGATTGAGCAATACCTCTTCAATAATGCGAGGGTAGTATTTGTGTTCCAGCGCCAGTACTTTTCTGGCAATATCATCCGGGGTATCCTCCGGATTCAACTGACACGATGTCTGGAAAATGATATCTCCCTCATCGTAATGTTCATTCACGTAATGTATGGTCGGACCGCTCTCCTGCTCACCGGCCGCCTTCACTGCCTCGTGAACGTGATGGCCGTACATGCCGTGACCACCGTATTTGGGCAGCAGCGCCGGATGAATATTGACAATTCTGTCAGGATAGGCTTTTATCAGATATCCGGGAATCAGCCATAAAAAACCGGCGAGGGCGATGAAATCAGTACTGTAGTTCTCGAGTACATCCAGCAATTGCTCTGATTCATAGAAGAGATTTCTGTCAATCATCTGTACCGGAACACCGAACTCGGCAGCAATGCCAATTACACCGGCATTTTTCCTGTTGCACACTACAAGCACTACCCTGCCGACCCCGGATGACTGGAAATATTCCATGATTTTCCGGGCATTGGAGCCGCTTCCTGAGGCAAAAATGGCAATATTCATTCTTTCTCCCATGTACCTCAGAAAAGAAGATCAATAATAGCAAAGACCCCGAATATCATACTGGCAATACCGTTGGTAGTAAAAAATGCCAGATTCACCCGGCTCAGGTCGTTGGGTTTCACCAGAAAATGCTGCCATGCCAGCAGAACCAGAAATAGGGCAGTACCCGTCCAGAGCAGCCAGCCGGTTTGCGGGACTTCACTGAAAACCAGTCGCGCAGCCAGCACCATCAGAAAAGCGGTGCCGAGGTGCATCCATTCCGATATACGGAGGGCCTTTTCACGGCCAAAGTAGGCAGGCATGGAATAAAGACCGTGTTCTTTGTCAAAAGATTCATCCTGCAGTGCATAAATTACGTCGAAACCCGCCGTCCAGAACAGCACTGCGCATCCGTACACAACAGGGATCCACTGAAAGCTGCCTGAAACGGCAATATAGGCCCCCACGGGTGCGAGTGCGAGGCCGAGACCCAAAACTGCGTGACAAAGCCAGGTGAAGCGCTTGGTATAGCTGTAGCCCAGTACCACCAGCAGTGCGACGGGTGAGAGCCAGAAACACAACTGATTGATGAAAGCGGTGGCAATTACAAATCCTGCACAATTCAGAGCAACAAACAGCAAAGCGCGCTGCGGAGAGATTACACCTGCCGGAATCTCGCGTGAAGCGGTACGTTCATTGGCCGCATCAATGTCGCGATCGAGGTACCGGTTGAAAGCCATGGCAGCACTGCGGGCCATCACCATACACATCAGCACCAGAAACAACTTCAACCAGATATCACCTTCCGGATGAGTAGTAGCAGCAATTGTGAAGCCAACCAGCGCAAATGGAAGCGCGAAAACAGTGTGGCTGAATTTTATCAGAGACAAATAGTTTTTCATCGGTGCAAAAGTACGCCCGTGAAACCAATTTCAATCCGGAACGGAAGATTGTTAATCAGTTGCGACGGAAGAAATAATCCTCAACATTCTTGGTGAATGTGCGTTCTGTGGGGGAACTTTGCACCCTTATGTCAGAAAATCCAGTTCCTCGTCCCAAATTTTCCCTGAGCAGCCTGAAAGAGGCACTCCGTATCTTCCAGTTTATCCGTCCTTATCGCTGGCAGTTCATCATTGGCCTTGTTTTGCTGTTCATTTCCAGCGGTGTTTTCATGATTTTTCCGTTTGGCATGGGACTGATGCTCGACGTGGCACAGGGCAAGGTTCGTCCGAATTTTGATCTGGGGCTGATTGAGATGGGCCTCGCCATTGTAGTCATTCTGCTGGTACAGGGGGTCATCTCCTACGTGCGCGTGATGCTGTTTGCACAGATCAGCGAAAAAGGCACCGCCGATATCCGTCAGGCACTATATTCCAAAATTATTTCGCTGCCGATTGTTTTCTTCGAGAAGAACCGCACTGGAGAGCTGAACAGTCGCCTCACCAACGATATTGGCCGTATTTACAACACCTTTTCATTTATACTGGCAGAATTTGTACGTCAGTTGATTTTTCTGGCGGGCGGAGCGCTTTTTCTCCTGTGGCAGACACCCAAGCTGGCCGGTATCATGATGCTGATCATTCCGATACTGGTTGTTGCGGCCATTGTTTTTGGCCGCTGGATTCGCAACATGTCAAAAAACAGACAAAAAGTTCTGGGCGACAGCAATACGATACTGGATGAAACACTGCAGACAATTCACGCGGTAAAAGCGTTCAGCAATGAGTTGTTTGAAAACAACCGCTACAGACGCTCCAATGAAGATGTGGTTCAGGTTTCAATGAAATTTGCGGCCAGCAGAGCCATCTTCACCGTATTTGTTATTACCCTGCTGTTTGGTGCCCTCTTTTTTGTCATCTGGATGGGTATGCGCATGATACAATCCGGGGAAGTATCTGCCGGCCAGCTGGTTTCGTTTGTAACATTTACAGCTGTAGTTGGCGCCTCGATAGCAGCACTGAGCAACTTTTTCACTGAACTGGTAGGTGCCATTGGCGCCTCCGAACGGCTGCTTGAAATACTGGACACACCTTCTGAAGTAGAGGAGCGACCACAAACCAACCTGAAATCAGGTCGCTTAAAAGGTGACCTGACGCTTGAAAATATCGGGTTTGCCTATCCTACCCGACCGGATATGCCGGTACTGAAGGGCGTGGATATGACCATCGCCTCAGGCAGCAAAGTGGCGCTGGTAGGACAAAGCGGCGCTGGAAAATCAACTATCATGCAGTTGTTTCTCCAGTTTCACCGCCCCGTTTCGGGCAGGATACTGGCAGACGGCCGCGATATACAGGATTACGATCTTGCTTCGTACCGGGAAAACTTTGCGCTTGTTCCGCAGGAGGTGATTCTGTTCGGAGGATCAATCAGGGAGAACATTCTGTATGGCAAACCGGACGCCACCGAGCAGGAAATTGAAGTGGCTGCACGGCAGGCCAACGCCTGGGAGTTCATCTCCAGATTCCCGGAGGGGCTGGACACCATTGTTGGTGAGCGTGGCCTCAAGCTGTCCGGCGGACAAAGACAGCGTATCGCCATCGCCCGCGCTATCCTGAGAAACCCCAGTGTATTGCTGCTTGATGAAGCTACTTCATCGCTCGATGCAGAGTCCGAGAGACTGGTACAGGAGGCACTGGAAAACCTGATGAAGGGACGTACCAGTATCATTATTGCCCACAGGCTGGCCACCATCAGAGAGGTTGACTGTATTTACGTGCTGGAGGGCGGTAAAATTGTTGAACAGGGTACACATGCAGAACTCTCTGCAAAACTGGATGGAGTTTATTCCAGCCTGGCCAGACTACAGTTCAACCTGATGCCCGGTTAGCATCCGGTATGCTTTCATGCGCACTTTTTTCCCCCGATCGTCTTCCGTGATATCCTGCCAGAGCAGTTCAATACCCGGGAGCAGTTCCAGTTCGGGTCGTTTGTGCGGAGTAATAATCACCAGTTGTGGCGCAGCCTGAAACAGGTTCCATGTCAGAGAGAACAGATCCTTCTGAGGACAAAGATGCATGGCAAAAGAAGAGATAATAGTGGAATAAGTACCTCCCAGACCATTCTTTACCACATCCATGAAAGAGAATCGGTGGCAGGTCAGTCCCGTATTCTTTTCGTAAAGCGACCAGGTAAACGGATCACTGCCCTCGATTTCGCGCACGCCCATACGCACAAGCGCACGCGTGACCTCACCGCCACCTGCTGCGAAATCAAGTACCCTGCCCTTTAAGTCCAGCCGGTGGTTATTTTGTTCCAGCAGCCTTTCTATGAGCGGAAGATGTGGATTCTCGTACAAATCGCTTTGTGACTGATAATAGCCCTCAGCTCCGTACTGGTCGTACAGCGGACGAATAGAGCGGGCCATTTCACTGAATTTTCAGCCAGTAGGAGCCCCCGTGGCGCTCAACATCCTGCAGATTCGGGTGGTTCCAGATTTCACTGATGATACTGCTCAGTTCCCTGTCTTCCGAAATAAACCAGGCCGGGAAAACAGTGTGATATCGCTGCGAATTTGCCAGCAGGTTGATGGCGAGTCCGTATTGTTCGGAATAGAACCGGTCGCACATGAATTGCGGATAATCGGAGGGTATATAAATATCGTGTATATGAACGATGACACCCGGTTTGAGCAGAGGCAGTGTTTCCAGATAAAACACCGTTGAATCCGAGTTCGGCAACATTCTGTGAGAATTGTCAATAAAGAGAATATCGCCGGGCTCCAGCTCCGATAACCAGGTGATATCCGAATTTTCAAATGGTTTGCGGATAATTTCACTGGCGAGGTGATCAATTTCTGCGCGGGGGTAAGGGTCAATGGATATGATTTTTGTGTCGGGCGAGTGCTCCCTGACCGCTTTATACGCCACCCGGGTTGAGTTGCCCGAACCCACCTCTACATATCTGGCCGGTTTTGTTTCAGCGATGATTGTATAGAGCGCCATGATGTCCAGTCCGGGGAGAAATCCGTTATTCCAGCCTGGCTTTGTGTTATCTGTTTCCAGAGAAGCTGGCCGGATTGCCTGCAGTTCTGACGAATATTTATTGACAAGCTTCATCCAGGCAGCATATTCTGCCCGGTTTGCTTCAACGATACGCAACAGACCGGGATGAGCGGGCAGTCCGTGGCCATAGCGTGGTTTGAAATCAACTTTATATTCCAGGAAGAGCGTCTGGAAGCGGGGGTGTAAAAATCTGGCAAGTTTACGCAGCATGATCTGGCAGAATGAACCTTGAAAAAGAAAGAAGCCGTTACTCCGCAAAAGTATGCAGCGCAACGGCTTCCTATATATAATGTGTGCGGGTAAAATTACCTCACCACCGTAACGTCGCCGCGGTAAAGCAACACTTTACCGTCGAGGAATTCCACTTCGATGATATAGACGAACACCGCAGGGTTGACATACTGTCCGTTAAATTTACCGTCCCATCCGTCGGCAAGGTTGTTATTGTCGGGGTAGAAACCTTCGCGGTTGAACATCAGATTACCCCAGCGGTCAAAGACACGCATAAAGTTCACTGATTTGACTCCTCTCCCTGCATACACATTGAAGTGATCATTTTCGCCCCCAAAACCGGGTTTGAAGACGTTGGGCACGTAGATATTCCTGTTGGGATCCACTTCAATCAGAATAGAGCCCTCACCTGTACAGCCATTATCATCCACTACCTGCAACGTGAACCGCTGATCGGAAGTAATATTGACCTTTGGATTGAGAATACCCGGGTTGCTCACCAGATTGGCCGGGTTCCAGAAGAAAGTATCAATAGCAGCACCGGAGATCAGTGGCTTGAGTCTGTAGGTAGTATCACCCAGCTCGATTTCGAACACATTCGGATCGAAAATAACCTCGATTTTGGCAGGTTCAACAACAGTAACCGTATCAGTGAGATAGCAGCCGGTGATATCGTAGTAAGTTACGTAGTGATCGCCGCCGCCGACAGTTACCGGGAAGCCCGGAGACAGGACTGCTCCGAAATCAACACTGAACTGGTAAGGGCCTCCGTTACCGCCGTAGATGGTGTCAACACGGAGCGTTGTTTCGTCACCGAAACAGGAGAGCACCGAAGGAAGGTCGAACTTGCCGGTTACAGGCGGCGGATTCTGCAAGGTAAAGGTAGCACTGCTGGAGCAGCCCTCACTGTCAGTTACTACTACGGTATAGTTACCGGCCGAAACATCTTCGAGAATACGCTCATCACCAACAGCGGTACCTGAAGCATTGAACCACTTGTAATCTACCTGACCCGTGTTGCCGCCTGTTACATTAACCGCAATCATGCCGTCGCTGTCGCCAAAACACTTGGGAGCTTCGGTTTGAACGAGATCCTGAGAAAGAGAAATCTGAGGTGGTTGACTGATTACAATATTGGAAACGACGCCTGTGCAGCCGCTTGCATCGGTAATTGTTGCCCTGTAAGTACCTGCAGCGAGACCGGTCGCAGTATTGCCCGTGGCACCATTACTCCATTGAACAGTATAAGGACCTCCATTGCCACCGGTTCCCACCACTGTTGCCGTACCGTTGGACAGGCCGAAGCAGGATGCGTTAATTGTGTTGGTGGAAGCGGATGCAACAGCTGTCGGGCTGCTGATTGTGATGGTATCTGTATTGCTGCAGTTGTTTGGGTCGGCAGCGGTTACCGTATAAACACCGGCGCAGAGGTTATTTCTGGAAGCTCCGATAAAGCCGTCGTTCCAGATGTACGTAAACGAACCGGCCGTTGGTGGCACCGTTCCATAATTGGCAGATGATGTAGCGGTACCATTGCACACACCGAAACAGGAAACACCCTGAACACCCGTCACTGTATTGAGTACCTGCGGGGGCTGGTTGAGGGCGAACGAGCCTGTCAGGGTACAGCCCGCATTGTCGGTGACCGTTACGGCATAAGTGCCGGCTTTCAGGGAGAAGATAGTCGGGCTGTTTGTTTGTGCAGGCGACCAGTTGTAATTTACATAGGGAGCCTGACCATTCTGTACAACAACACCCAACACCCCGTTACTGCCACCAAAGCAGGTAGGCTGAACAATGGAAGTATCGGCAAATGAAAGTGGAACGACATTATTCAACTGAGCAGTAGATGTTGCCACACAGCCAAAGATGTCGGAAACAGTAACAGCGTAGATACCTCCGCCGAGGCCTGTTACTGTCTGGTCATTACCGACATTGAAACCTGTACTCAACTGAACCCAGGTGTAGGAAGCAGCATTAGCCACATTGGCAGTCAGCGAACCGTCATTTCCGCAGCGAACAGGGGTTACAGATACACTGATGTTGGGAGGTGTCGGAGCTGTCAGGGTAAAAGTCATGGAATCGCTGCAACCCTTTACATCGGTGACCGTAACAGAATAGGTACCTGCACTCAGGCCCGACTGTGACTGACCGTTACCGGGTACGCTCCACTGATAGTTATAGTTCGGGCCACCGTTACCACCGAGCGCTACCACACTGATAGAGCCAGAGTTGGGTTGTCCGCAAATCGGATTTACCTGACCCAGTGTGATGATATTCAGTTCGGCAGGCTGGAAAACCGTGACTGTTGTACTGGCACTGCATCCGTTTGCGTCAGTTGCCGTTACCGTATAATCACCGGCAGGGATATTGGTATAAGCGGAAGATTTGTTCAGGTTACTTACAGATGCACCCGGAATAGTGGGTGACCAGGTAAAGCCGTAAACGCTGCCAAAGGCAACCGGAAACTCGTCCACGGTAACAGCGGCACCTCCATCACTTAATCCGAAGCAGGACACACTGATTTGTGTAAGTGATGGTTCGAGGGTTACAGTCTTTTGTGCTCCCACTGAAACTACATCTGTACGGGTACAACCGTTACTGTCGGTAATGGTAACGCGGTATGTTCCCTCAGCGAGATTATTTACAGTAATCGGATTGGCAGTTGTAGGAACACCAACAAGCACACCGTCGGCATCTTCCCATGTGTATGTGTATTCGCCGGTGACTGAAGGAGCTCCACCCTGTGCTTCGTAGGTAATCGAACCATTTGATACACCGGAACAGGATGCATTGGTAACGTTAACGGATTTCCTGGTAATGTCGAGTGGCTGACCGAGGAAGCCGGATGCTACCGGTGCAAAACAGTTTCTGACTGTATCCCGCACAATCAGGGTGTAGTTTCCGGATGGAACACCGCCGAAAGCGGCACCATCCTGCAGAATCCCGGTAGGATTCGGAAGTGTCAGTGGTGACCACTGGAAAGTGAACTCGGGACCGGGGTTCTGAACAGCAACGCCGCCAACCAGTACAACCGCCTTGATGATGCCATCATCGGATCCATTACAACCTGGTTCCTGAATGAATGCAATTTGCGAACCAAGCGTGGGAATATCCAGCGTGATGGTATCGCAGAGCGTATTATTATTGCGGTCGTTGATACAGACCGAATAAGTCGCAGCGATATTATTGGAATTACCAATTCCTGTGAAGGTTATACTGCCTCCAATCGTGTCAATTACATTGAAATATGTTGGACCACTGGTTGGATCGAACTGTTGAACAACCACATCGTACGGGCCTTCACCTCCGGTAGCAGTAACTACTACCGACGCAGTACCCAAGCAGGTGGTATCTGTAACAAAGACCGTGTAGTCCAGAGGCTGGAAGCCGACGCATATGGAACCGGGAACCTGATTCAAGGCAAGGGGAAGTCCGAATTCGTCCTCAAATCCGATGGCTGTCGGGCTGTTTGTAATACTCATATCCGAACAATCGCCCAATGCACCAATTACATCGAAACAGACAGAAAACAATATTTCATCATTGGGAATAAGCAGTGTATTGCCGAGAAAATCAAGATCATAGATAATCAGACCGATCTGACCAATAGCAGCGTCGGCCTCATTCAGCGTAGAAGAAGTGAACGGATCAAGAACAGGATTAAGATCGGAAATACCTATATATGACAGCACGGCCGGATCCCAGTTGATGGAGAACGAAGCCGAAACAATTTCGAAATTTTCCGCAGTAATCGGTATGCAGAGGTTTGTCGAACCGGGATTCACTACTGTATCCTGAACACTCAGAATGACATTGTCCGACGGGTCACAAACTGACATGTTGATGGTGAAAGATGCCGGGCAACCCTTCCCGTCAGAAACAACGACGGTATAATTGCCGGCCTGGGGTACCGAAAACACCACAGGAGCCAAATGGAACAACTGAGATTTTTGCGTCTGAATTACCGCCTTTACATTTGGATTTGAGGTCAGGTATATTTCGATATCATAAGTTGCCGCAGTATTGTACTCGGGGTATCCACCTTTGATCGTGAAACGACCGAGACAGTCGTTATTGGAGTTGGTGTTGATACCATCTGCTGTAATTGGATTCAGGTAAATTACCTTGAATGTTTCTACTGTATTTACATTGACACAAGGGCCAGTGGGTCCGTTGGGTGTAGCTTCGAAGCCGGAAGGCGGAGTTATTTCATCAAGCGTTATAGGTGCGAAGTAGAGCGTGGTTGGCTGATTCATATTGAACGCAGCGTTAATGCCTCCATTATTGAAGAACCAGCTGTCGCCGCCATTGGGTACACCCTCCGTGATATAAAAACCATTGAAAGGGAATGGCGTGGACCACAGGCACTGGTCACCCGGACCCGGCACCAGGCTGATTGCCTGCAGGTTATCTCCGGTTATTGTAGGGGGGCACTTGTAGAGTGCATAGGCAATACCGGGTGTTGTGGCAGGAACCGGGTCGCCACTAAGAATGGCGTCTCCATTGTGTTTCAGCAGGAACGAGTCTCCGGCGCAGAGAAACAACTCGGGGAGATCTCTGTCATTACTGTTTCCGATGAACTGGGCCAGCGTAAAAGAGCCAGCGAAGTTACAGACCGACTCAGGGCTACTGCCTGTAGCCGGTGTTGTGTATTTAATCGGTTCGGCAGGCAGACCTATCTGCTGAGGCGTCTGGGCCGACGACTCAAAAGCACTTGCGACAAAAATGACCGCAAAGATCGGGATTAGAAGTTTTTGCATCAGGATGTTGAAATTTAACAATGGTTGATGGTAAAGATTGTTAGCAGGAAAAAGACGTGCAGCGTATCGGTTTTTGGAGTTTGTCCGATTATCGCTCATGGAGGAAAAATTTGTGACATGAAGTGTATTCTGAAGCAGAACGGCCGCAAAATTACCAACTTTTCGGCCAAAATTGCAACTATTTTGCATGTTAACAAAATAAGGAGCGGGTTCGGTTTAACGATTAAATGATTGTTTTTATTGTCGGACCGGAAAGTTCATTCTCAAACACTTTTCCGTTGATAATCACTTTTGCAGCCAGCTGACTCCCAAAATGATAAGGTAATACTGCCAGACTGTTCATCGGACGCGAAATCATCAGATTGGCGCGTTTGCCAACCGCCACAGTACCCACCTCGTTTTCGAGTTCCATTGCTCTGGCACCATTGATGGTAGCTGCATTGACTGCCTCTTCGGGCAGCATTTTCATCCTGATACAGGCCAGGGAAATAACAAACTGCATATTGCCCGACGGGGCGGAGCCGGGATTGAAATCCGAGGCCAGCGCTACAGGAAGACCTGCGTCTATCATGCCACGCGCATCGGGGTAAGGAATCCCCAGAAAGAAGGCGCAATTGGGTAGCAGTGTGGGGATTGTTTTGCTGTCCAGCAACGCCTCTATCTCTTCTTTTCCGGTATATTCGAGGTGATCAACCGACAGGGCGTTGTTGGCAATTCCAACTTGTACACCTCCCGTGATACCCAGTTCATTGGCGTGAATTTTGGCCTTTAGTCCGTAAACAGACGCTGCCTTCAGGATTTTGTCTGTTTCATCAGGCGTGAAGAAACCCTTGTCGCAAAATACATCGCAGTACTCTGCCAGCCCCTCACCAGCCACAGCGGGCAGCATTTCATTGATAATCAGTGAAATATAATCATTTCGCCGCTCCTTGTATTCCAGAGGTACCGCATGGGCACCCAGGAAAGTGGCTTTTACCGGTATCGGGCTTTCTTCTTTCAGACGGCGTATTACGCGCAGCATTTTCATTTCACTCCCGAAAGTCAGTCCGTACCCGCTTTTAATCTCGATGGCACCGGTTCCCGTACCGATGACCTCATGCAGGCGGGCGCGGGCGCCTGCGAGCAGCTCCTCTTCGGTTGCCACCTGCATTTTTCTGGCAGAATTGAGAATTCCTCCCCCGCGGCGAGCTATCTCCTCGTAAGACAATCCGCGAATACGATCAACAAACTCCTCCTCCCGGGTAGCGGCGAATACGATATGAGTATGGGAGTCGCACCAGGCCGGGAAGACAAACCGGTCGGTGGCGTCCAGAACAGTATCTGCCCGGGCGGGGCAGTCAGCCATGGTACCGAAAGCGGCGATTCTGCCATTTTCAGACAAAAGCCAGGCGTCATTAATCACTGGCAGACTGGCCATTTCAGCTCCTCTGACGATTTGCCGGGGAGTGTTTTCGGCCGAAACGAGCGTCCGGATATTCCGGATAAGTAGAGAAGACATAAACCGGTTCAGGTTATTCGACCATCAGATTACAACCACGCAATTCGGCGGCATCGAGCCTGCCGAGCACCTCGAAAGAGCCATCGGGATGAACCCTTCCGATATCTTCCGTTTGTATAAAACTGACGGTATCCAGATTAGCCAGATCAATTATATTCAAGACGCCTGTTTTGCCCGGCTGTACGGTACAAAACGGATCATTTATTTCTGTGGCCACCACTTTCATGGTATTAGCAGGGGCAAAAATAGTGCCACCTCTTGCATACGCCTGTGAAAACAGCTCAGTCATTCCGTATTCAGAATGGATACAAGCAACACCAAAAGCCTCCATTAACACCTGATGAACCTCTGTTCGGGTCATTTCCTTTCTACGACCCTTCATACCACCGGTTTCCATAATTGTGACTCCCTGCAAATTCATCGGATATCTTTCGGCAAAGTCGAGCAATGCATAGGTAACCCCGAGCAGCAAAACGGAGACTCCTTCCTTTCTACACCGGATCAGCGTATCGCGCAATCTTTCAAAATCGTTGAGAAAAAAGCCGCTTTCCGGGTGTTCCGACAATTCCGTCATATAATTAACCATGGCCACCAGCGAAGAATGGCCGCGCTCCAGATAATTGGGCAGCAAACCGAGAATACACCATTTGCGGGGATGACCATAAAAGCCGGAAAAACCCCGTTCGGCATTGGTCAGGTACCAGTTCAGATCTCTTACCAGGTGTACTGAACTCGTCTGTCCGGTTGTTCCGCTACTTTCAAACCATGTTTCTGCCGACCAGTTACCCGTTTTGATTTCATGCGATTTAAAGAATGAAACAGGCAGGAACGGGAATATCCTCTTGTCTCCCAGCAGTTCAACAAAACGGCCATAAAGCGGATTGTTGTCACGCTGGTAACAGAAAAGCTTGCGAACCACCTCGTCGGTCAGCCCCTGTGCTGCGATGATTGTCAATAGCTCGTGCCTGAGAGGTGTTTGCATTTTCGAGTCTGGTTGAAAGCTGGCAGAAAACCGTGAACTACAATTTTCACAGGTAATATGCGTTTGGAAGTGTATTTTTGGGGTATGAAAAAGCATTTGATACTACTCGCGGCAGCAATTTTGTTCGCATTATCAGCGCAGTTTTGCATAAAACCGCCCAATTATTCCGACACACCGGAGATTAGTTTCTCAGGCTTGTCAAAGAGTGTGATGCAGCAAGGGCGCTCTGAGGGCGACAGTGTCATCATTTCATTCTCTTACACCGATGGCGATGGCGACCTGGGATACCCGAAATCTGATACAACGACAAGTGTTTTTGTGAAAGACAACAGAGATTCTTTCGTCAAGTTCAAGTACAAGCTCCCTTATGTGGATCCGCAGGGTGCCGGGAACGGCATTTCAGGCCAGGTTTCCATTGTAATACCCACCAGTTGCTGTATTTTTGAAACACCTGAAGGTATCAAACTGGCCTGTGAAAATGTTCCGCCTTCCTTCCAGTATGACACACTGTATTACTTCATTCGTATCAGGGACCGGGCCGGCAATATCAGCAACGAGATCAAGGCAGGACCGATAGGACTGAAGTGTCAGTGATGGTATTTACAACTGAATATCACCTTCAAATACATAAGCGGCCGGACCGCAGAGCCATATATCGGTAAATGTTTGGTCGGAATGCGCTGTGAATCTGACTGACAGGTTTCCTCCGAGCGCCTGCACGGGAATATGGTATTTGCCGGGTGGCAGCCCACGGTACTGATGAGCGGCGATTGCTGCTGCGGTTACTCCCGTACCGCAGGCAAGCGTTTCGTCCTCTACCCCCCGCTCATAGGTTCGTATTTTAAGCCGATCCGGATCACCGTTCAACGGACTCACCAGGTTCACGTTGATGCCTTCCGTTCTAAACCGCTGTGAGTACCGAACTGCCCTGCCCTCTGCAACCATATCTGCCGTATCTATTGACGCATCGAAACGAACAAAATGTGGGGAGCCCGTGTTCAGGACAAACGCATTACCCTCTTGTGTTACATGTCTGACATCAGCCATTTTGAGAGAAACTTCCGACAGTTCTCTGATATCTCCCGAGGTGATAACTGCTTCATGAGCACCATCAATAGCGAGGAAGCGACATTCGCTGCCTGTTACACCGATATCCCGGGCGAATACTGCGATACATCTTCCACCGTTACCGCAAAGCGTACTTTCTCTGCCATCGGAGTTAAAATAAATCATCTCGAAATCGTGTCCTTCCACTGATTGAAGCAGTATGAGCCCGTCGGCGCCGATGCCGTATCGTCTGTCGCACAGGCGCGCGATCAGATCGGTGTCATCGCGTGAAATCCATCGGTGTGAACGCTGGTCGAGCATCACAAAATCGTTGCCAGCGCCCTGATATTTACAGAAGTGCATGAATAGCCGGGTTTGGGGGAAAGGTCAGGAAAAACTATATGGCAAAGGAACGATGAGGAGGGCAGAGATGCTGCCATCAGAAAGACAAAAAATCCCTTCGCTGCGACAAGGCTGCGAAGGGATTTTCACATCAATGATAAAACCCATCGGGAGGAATTAGAGCTTGTTCAGGAATCTCTCGCCGAGTCAAAACCGGCTCATTTTTCACCATTTTTCACCTTTTTTCAGTTACGTAGCACCGGCTATGCGCCTTCAAAAACGCAAAAACTGACAAAAAATCAGCCTGTTTTTGCCAACGGCAGAGAATCCTGAACAAGCTCTTACCCTTCAAGTGCTGCTACTCCCCCGACGATTTCACCGAGTTCCTTGGTGATAGCTTCCTGGCGAGCCTTGTTATAATTGATACGCAGCGCTTTGAGGAGTTCTTCGGCATTTTCAGTGGCCTTGTCCATCGCCGTCATACGCGAACCATGTTCGGAGGCCAGCGTATCGAGCAAACATTTATGGAAAGAGAGCTGCAGAATACTTGGAACCAGATGTTCGAGCAGTTGCTGCTGATCGGGCTCAAAAATATAGTCAGCTTTCTTCTGTTTCGCACCGGTCGGAACATCCATTTTTGGAACCGGGAGCCACTGTTCAACGGTAGGGAAAGTAGTGGCTGCGTTTTTGAAACGGCCGTACACCACTTCAATAGCGTCGTATTTACCCGTAGAGAACTCATCCATCAGTTTACGGGCTACAGCACTTACATTCTCATACTCGGAGTTATCGTACACCGGAATGTAGTCGGTAACGAAATTAATATCCCTGTAGCGGCGGCGGAACCAGTCGTAGCCTTTTTTACCGATAAAAAGGACAGTCAGATTGCCACTGCGCTGCTGAAGGGCGTACTTCTCGCGAATGAGGGTTGCAGACTCCTTGCAGATATTCGTATTGAAGGCACCGCAGAGGCCGCGATTGGAGGTCATGACCACCAGGAGTGTATTTTTCACCTCTCTGCTTTTGCCAAAGCTCGTGCTTGCATCTCCGTCGAGGTTAGACAGGATGTTGGAAAGCATACGGTTAAGGCGATCTGCGTAGGGGCGCACCTGCTGAATATTCTGCTGAGCCCTGCGCAGTTTGGCAGCCGAAACCATTTTCATGGCTTTCGTGATTTGCTGCGTATTGATAACCGACTTGATCCGTTCGCGAACTTCTTTTAAACCGCCAGCCATTATCTGAGTGGTAAATGATAGGTGATGAATATTTGTTGAAACACCAGAACCGACTAGAGACCAGGAATGACGTATCCGGGATAACTCCTTGATACATCATTCCCGATCCGTTTTCGGAGGCGTTATTACTTCTTGTATTGTCCTGCGAGATCAGTAGCCAGGTCTTTCATTTTAGCCAGGCTTGCGTCCTCCAGTTTGCCCTTGCGGAACTCTTCGAGTACTTCAGGAAGTTTGTCTTCCATGCGTTCGAGGAACAATTCTTCAAATTCACGCACCTTGTCGAGCGGCACGTCGCGGAGCAGGTTGTTGGTACCGAGGTAGATGATTGCCACCTGCTTCTCCACCGGAACCGGGCTGTACTGTGGCTGCTTGAGGATTTCCACGTTACGGGAGCCTTTTGCAAGAACCGCCTGTGTTGCGGCATCGAGATCGGAGCCGAATTTGGCGAATGCCTCCAGCTCGCGGTACTGAGCCTGGTCGAGCTTCAGTGTACCGGACACCTTCTTCATTGACTTGATCTGAGCGTTACCACCTACGCGGCTTACAGAGATACCCACGTTGATTGCAGGGCGCACACCAGCGTTGAAGAGGTTTGACTCAAGGAATATCTGACCGTCTGTGATAGAGATCACGTTGGTCGGGATATAGGCAGACACGTCGCCGGCCTGTGTTTCGATAATCGGCAGTGCCGTCAGTGAACCACCACCCTTGACGAGACCGGCTTTCAGCAGGCTCTCGGGTACGTTGTTCATGGAACGGGCGATTTCATCGTTGTTGATGACTTTCGCAGCGCGCTCGAGGAGGCGGCTGTGCAGATAGAATACGTCACCCGGGTAAGCTTCGCGGCCCGGAGGACGGCGGAGCAGCAGAGATGCCTCGCGGTAGGCAACAGCCTGCTTGGAGAGGTCATCATAAATAATGAGCGCCGGGCGACCGGTGTCACGGAAATACTCTCCGATAGCAGCACCTGCGAAAGGAGCGTAGAACTGCAGCGGCGCCGGATCGGAAGCAGAGGAAGACACGATTGTCGTGTAGGACATGGCACCATACTCTTCGAGCGTACGAGCCACCGAAGCTACCGTAGAAGCCTTCTGTCCACAAGCTACATAAATACAATATACCGGTTCACCGCGATCGAAGAACTCCTTCTGATTGATGATGGTATCAATGGCAATAGCCGTTTTACCGACCTGACGGTCGCCGATGATAAGCTCGCGCTGACCGCGGCCGATCGGAATCATGGAGTCAATCGCCTTGACACCCGTCTGGAGCGGTTCGTTAACCGGCTGGCGGTAGATAACACCCGGAGCCTTGCGCTCGAGCGGCATCTCGTACTTCGCGCCGGAAATCGGGCCTTTACCATCAATAGGCTGGCCGAGCGTATTTACAACGCGGCCGACAAAGCCTTCACCCACCTCGATAGAGGCGATTTTGCCCGTACGCTTCACGATTGAACCTTCGCGGATACCATCGGATGCGCCCATAAGAACGGCACCCACGTTATCTTCTTCGAGGTTCAGAACGATAGCGCGAACGCCATTTTCAAATTCGACCAGTTCGCCCGATTGAGCGCGGTTCAGGCCGTAAATACGGGCGATACCGTCGCCCACCTGCAGCACGGTTCCAACTTCCTCCAGATTGGTGTCTGCTCCGAAGCCGGCCAGTTGCTGTTTCAATATCGCGGAGATTTCTTCCGGTCTGACGTCTGCCATATTGTTGTGTTATTTAAAATTCCTTGATGTAAAAATTCTTTGTGAAGTTGTTCCTCAGCACATCGAGCTTGTTGGCTACAGAAGCATCGTAGCGTTTCTGATCGAATTCGAGGACAAATCCGCCGATCAGTTCGGGGTTCACCTTTGTGACGACATCCAGTTTTTCGGTGGTGGCGCCACTTGCCAGCAGTTGTTTTTTGAGTTCGGCCAGTACAGGCTCGGTCATTTCAACAGCTGTTGTGACAGTTACTGTAGTGATATGCTGCATTGCCTTGTGCTGTCGCACGAACTCGGCAGTAATTTCGGGCAGATAAGCTTCACGACCCTTGTTTACAAGCAGTTCGAGATAGGCAATGGTAAGCGCGTCAATCTTGCCTTTGAAGAGTGCTGCAATAGCTGCATTCTTCTTGTCGGCATGAATGATCGGGCTTTTCAGCATATTATGGAACTCGCGGCTACCCGTGACAGCTTCGTGCAGCATGCGCATATCTGCGCTAATCTGCTCCAGCTTGCCCTGTTCGATGGCGAGATCCATCAGCGACTTGGCGTATCGCGTGGCGATTCTGATTACGCTCATGGGTGACTATCAGTTCATTTTGATGTTATCAGCCAAAGACTTGGCGTAGCTTTCCTGCTCTGCCTTGTTGGCCAGTTCTCTGCGCAGAATCTTTTCAGCGATTTCGACAGCCATGCTGCCGGCCTCGTTCTTAAGAGACACCAGTGCCGCCATTTTCTGGTTTTCGATATCCTGCAGGGCGCTTTCGACCTTCCGCTTGTATTCAGCGTTGGCGCGTTCTTTTGCTTCTGCGATGATTTCGTCTTTGGCGTCTTTGGCCTCTTTCAGGATAGCCGAGCGCTCTTCTCGGGCCTGGGCCAGCAGCTTTTCATTTTCTGCCTGAAGGTTGGACATCTCCTCACGTGCCTTTCTGGCTTCGTCGAGTGCGCCCTGAATATCGTTTTCACGCTGCTTGAGTGCAGCGCCGATCGGCTTGAAGGCGAAACGACTCATCAGGAACCAGAAAAGGAGGAAAATGATGGTCGTCCAGATCAAAAGGCCCGGTTCGGGCTTGAGTACGTTGAAATCTGCCAGAAATAACATCTTTCGAAGTATGTATGAATGATGGTTATGGTTGATGTTGGGAAACCAACAGGAGAACTCTCAAAAAACGGGTTGCAGAACGAACCAATCGTTGCTCACGCAACCCGATTGTGCATTTCTTACTGACTTACGCCGGGAGCTGCCACAAAGAACGACAATACCATGGCTACCAGCGCTGCGCCCTCAACGAGAGCGGCAGTCAGGATCATGTTTGCACGGATTTCGCCGTAAGCTTCCGGTTGACGGGCGATACCTTCAACGGCTTTTCCACCGATCTGGCCAATGCCGAGACCTACGCCGATAACTGCCAGGCCTGCACCAATTGCTGCGTACATAAGTAATGTATTTAATTGAGTGAAATGAAAATGCTTGTTAATCAGTGATGATGAGGCTCCTCAATCGCCGTGCCGATGTAGGTTGCACTCAGCATGGTGAAGATCAAGGCTTGCAGGAACGCTACCAGCAATTCCAGCGTCATCATGAACAGCGTGAGCGGTATAGAGGCCGTTACACCCATGATGGAACCACTGGTGCTCTCGCCGGATTTGCCAAGAATAAAGATCAGGCTCACAAAGGAGAGAATCACAATGTGACCAGCCGTTATATTGGCGAAAAGACGAAGGAGCAGCGTGAATGGCTTGAGGAAGAGTCCGAGAATCTCGATCGGGGTCACGATGAAGATTTTCAGGACTGCAGGTACGCCGGGCATCCAGAGCGTATGCTCCCAGAAATGCCTGTTGGCGCTGAATGTTGAAATCAGGAAGGTGATGACTGCCAGCACAAAGGTGATGGAGATATTACCCGTCACGTTGGCACTGCCCGGAAAAAAGGGCACCTGACCGATGAGGTTCAGTCCCAGGATAAAGAAGAATGCCGAAAGGAGATAAGGCATGTACTTCTCGTAGTGGTGACCGATATTGGGCTTTGCCACTTCATCACGGATGAAAGTGTAAAACGGCTCAATGAAGTTTTGCAAACCTTTGGGGGCTTCTCCCCTTCTTTTGGTCGCAGCTACAGCCACGGCGCGGAATATCAGGAAGAGCACAATCACCGTAAGCAGCATGGTGAACACGTTGCGCGTGATACTGAAGTCCATAAAGCTGGTAACACCGCCACCAAGGATTCCGCCGTCGTAAGTTGTTTTGGCTTCGAGAGGATAGCATTGTCCGTTGATGATTGCGTTGTAAACAACCTTCTTTTTGCCGCCGGCTTCCAGTTCCTGATGAGTGTAGTCTTCGATATGATAATCCTGATCGGCCATCACACCGCCCTGGATACGCATAATAGCGCCATGCACCAGTACGAAACCTTCGTGCGATTGTTCGCCATTGCCGTGGTGGTGGGGGTGCAGAGCTGAGGTAGAAAAAACATGCCAGCCATTCTCCGTTTTCAGGATGGCGGGCAGGTTAATATATGTTTCTCCGAAAACGTGAATGACGTTGGCGTCGGAAATGTGGTGTACGGCATTATCGCCCGCATTGAAGGGCTGCTCGGCACTGATGGAGTGGCCACAAGCGCTTTCGTGCTCCGTATGAGCAGCTTCAGCGTGCTGAACCGTTGAGTCGGGAGCATGCGTGTCTGCGGGTTGTCCGGCAGCGTGATTGTGTTGCTCAGTGGCATGGTCATGATGCCCGTGGTGGTCCTGAGCGAAGGAAAATGCAGCGAAGCCGCTGAAAATCAATGCAATCCAGTATTTGCGAATAGCGGTCATATCGGCTATTGAAATGGCTTTTGTCAATTCGGGCACAAATGTACTATGAGATGTTTGTATTAAGAAACCATGAAAAATATTTTTCAAAAAAAAATAGGGAAAGGGGGGCTGATTGGGTAGTGGTTTCGGAATTTAATTCGGTTTGCCGTGATTCGTGTCCCTTAGGGATTCCTGTTTTGCTGTTCCTCCGAACAAGTCCAGCATCCCGGAAAGGCTAATTAACAGTTTATTAATTTCAAAAAACAAAAAATACCCTTATTTTCGTGGGGAATTAAATACAAAATCAGTTATGGAATGGAGAAGATTAAATGGACAACGTATTGAGGCTCCTCTTCTGGATGCCGTAGAACAGACGATCGAGCAGCAGCATGCCGAAGGCTACAAACTAAAAGTTTGTATCGGTACTGATTCACAGGTTATAGGCGATGAGGTACACTTTGCGACTGTTATCGTTTTCCTGCGGGAGAAGCGAGGTGGCTTTATGTTTATTTCCAATGAGAAAACGAACCGCAAGATGTCGCTGCGGGAACGCATGATTATGGAAACAGGGCGGTCGGTGGAGGTTGCCTATGCCCTTTGCCCGTTGCTGGATTTATACGACGTATCCCTCGAAGTACATGCCGATATCAATACTGATCCGGCATTCGAGAGTAATACTGCGCTGAAGGAAGCCATGGGATATATTCTCGGCATGGGCTTTGTATTCAGAGCGAAGCCGGATGCAGTGGCTGCGTCGTGCTGCGCAGACAAGGTCATCTGAATTCAGATAATGCTCACCATCACATTCGCTACGCCCTCCTCACCCCTGACCTCCAGTCTGTAAGCTCCGCGGGGCAGTCCGGATACCTGTAGCCTCAATTCGGGTTCATTCTCCTTAAACTGTGAGCTTTTCACCGGCTGTCCAGCCTGATTGTACAGCGTGACGGTATTTCTGTAGCCCGGTGCCCTGACTGTAATAATATCGGTTGCCGGATTGGGTGAAACTTGTACCAGCATACCCGTTGCTGTCTTTGTGCCAGTACTCACAACATGAATGATTTGTTCGCTGGAAACGGAACAGCCATAGGGTGTCGAGACGGTCAGTCTGACTGTCCAGGTTCCGGTGGATGCGAATATGTGTGACGGAGCCATTTCGCCGGATGTAGTACCGTCGCCAAAATCCCAGTGATATTGCCATCCGGGTGCTGCGGAGAACTGCCATACAAGTGCACTGACGGGTGTAGCAGTGAATCCGGCATCCAGTTGCGGAAGATTTTGAGAGAAGGCAAAATCGAGCCAGGCGGCACGCTCCCCTATCCAGTCCTTCAATTTCTGTACTTCTCCGCTGTAGGTAACAGGAAGTGGTCCCGGATTGGGCCATACGTATGTGCCAAGAATAGGCCAGTAATTGAAGTTTCTTGTACTGGCTTCCTGCAGAATGTTTGCCATCGAATCAATAACGTAGCCGAGCCGGGCATCGCTCATAGCACCGTTTGTGTTGCGCAGCGATTGCCAGCGACAGGCGAGGTGCTGCCTGAATAGTGGATCTTCATTCAGGCGTTCCCACCAGAAGGGCACCCCTGCATCGTTACACACATAATTAATATTGTATGCCCACCCGGATGCCAGAAATCCCTCGCAGTAATCCGCATTGTAGAACGCCAGATCATAATCCCACGGCGGCCCCATCTTCAGCTTTCCTCCGCGATCGTCGCGATCTTTGTGGAAATAGGTGCTCAGTCTGTAGCCGTCCACATTTTTACTGACCTCATTGAGGATCAGGTAATCCATAAAGCTCTTTTCATCGGCAAAACGGCGCCAGCCGGCCTGGCTTTGAAAATCCGGACTGCGCAGTGCCACCTCAAAGCTGTCAACGTAAGACCTTATATATTGTATCTGGGAGGGGTGCAGTCTGTCGAACTCGGGGTATTCATGCTGGAAATAGGTGAAGATACCCGGGCTGTTGGGTTGTGAAAACTGTGAGTTCCAGCCGGGGGAGGTATTCCAGTCAATACGCAGCAGATATCCTCCTGTGCGGTCGGTTCCGGAGGTATCCTGCGGCGAGAGGCGGGCGATGTCCACCCGTTCGTCTCCGCGCTTGATCCGTTCGGTAAGTATATAAATACCCTGATAGGTACCATCGAGCATCACCTCGCAGAAACGGGTACGGGAGGCATAGTGCCCCATTTGCCGGAAAAGGTCGTACGCGAGCGCGTTGCGCATGAGGGTTTTATCGCTGAAATTGGCCATCAGGGCAAAATCGCTGGTTTCGGGAAGTCCGAGCAGCGACACATCCTTGTCTTCACCCAGTTCATCACGGGTTTCGATGGCGTAGGATTTTTTGGGGAATCCCTGTGAACTGTTTCCCCGCAACTCAATACCAATTTCTCCTGACCAGGCTGCGTTGGGCTGATTGGGGTAATTTCGCTGACCGGGGCCATTGTCTATCACCGACATCTGAGCCGTGATTTTGGGATCGTTTGGTATCGGCTGTCCCCCCGTACTTATTCGTATGATGGGCAGATCGCTTGATTCGAATATAAACGGCTTGCACGGATCAGTTCCGAAGGTGATACTGCACGAGTTCAGAGCTCCGGCATCCGCAAACGGGTATGTATCGAGCACGCGCAGATACCATGTACCATTAGGATTAATTCCATTCAGATTGATCTGGCCCATATCTCCGAAGGGCCTGAAAGTACCGATATATGGATACCACTGCTGAAAGATGGAAGTGGGTGCATTGCTGTTCACACAGGTTCCCACAAACCCGTCTGTATCTCCGCCGATACCCGAAACGAGCGGCACCGAAGTACCATCGGGTGCCACAATCCAGACGGCCAGATCGGCAGTCCAGGTATGGGTTATGTCAAAACAGACGCTCTCCAGTCCGAAATCGAGCGTATTGACATTGCCGGGCAATCCGGAAACCAGTATTGGGAAATTGACGACTGTGCCATCGTCAGGAATAGAGCCGTTACCTCCGGTGAATGTTTGTGCAGCGGCGTTCGTGCCGATCAGCACGAGGAGCAAGGTCAGGAAGCGCATGAAAAAAGCAGTACAAAGATTTTACTCGTCAAGATCTGATTCAGCATCCCGGCCTTCACCCGTCCAGCTTCTCTGGAAGTGCATTTTGCACCAGGTGCAGTCGGACTGGCCACAGCCGGTATCAAATTTTCCGGCAATGATATTGTTATAGGTTTGCTGTATCAGATCTTTCACAAAGTTAAGATCTTGCGGAGAGAACGAGAGTTCCGACACCGGAAATGTTCCCCTTTTGTCGGGTTCCAGCCAAATGATTGCTGTCTTTTCCACAGTTTCGGGATAAATGCTGGCCGATTCGAGGAGCAGCTGATAGAATGCCAGCTGTCGCCAGTAGGATCCTCCAAGGGGATTCTGCACATCGGGAGGAGCTGTTTTGGAAGAATCCGGTGTTCCGGTTTTGAAATCAACGATGCGAATTTTACCGCCGTCGAGCCACTCGATTTTGTCGAGGACACCTGCTACGGGTACTCCGTTGAGTTCAATGTGACTGATACGGCGTTCCACCACAGCGCGTTTTTTCCAGAAAGGTATCTGTTCGGCATAAAGCCGGCGCAGGTGGTCGAGTCCGAGGGCTTTCCTCTGTTCGTAGCCGTCAGGGGAGAAATTCACCTTCATCCTTTCCATTTCCCTCGTATAAATACGATGCAGTATTTCCAGCGAAGGCCACTGATTTTGTTTGTCGGCCTTCATTCGCAGAAAAAACTTCTGCATGGTACTGTGAATGGCGATTCCTGCAGCAGCGGCCTCACTCATCGCTCCCGGAACCTTCAGGAGATCCTCATACCAGAAGGCTACCGGGCATCTGAGATACCGGTTCAGGGCAGTAATTGTGAGGACAAGTTGTGATATCAGGTTGTCAATGACCGGTTTTTCGGGAAGATTCACAACAGGTGCTGCCGGAGCCGCCAACATAAGCTGCACTGTACGAATGATCTGCTCGCGATCGGGCAATGCAGGTTCAAGGGGCAGCGAGATTTCATCAAGGAACCGGCTTTGAGTCAGGGCCTTGCCGTCATTGCCGGTGCTTGCACATGACAGGAACAAACCTTTCCGGGCGCGGGTCATAGCCACGTAAAAGAGACGGCGGCGGGCCTCCAGTGCATCCTCTTCACCCGAGCGTGTGAGCGTGGGAGGCAACTGGAACCGTCCTCTGGCATCACCGGAGCTGTTTTCCCAGGCATCTTCCACACAATCAGGCATGAAAACATAGTCGAACTCAAGCCCTTTTGCTGCATGGGCCGTGAGTAACTGCACCCCGGGCACAGCGTCAATCATTTCTCTGAAAGGAATACCGAGGCGATTAGCTTCGAGGTTATCCAGTGTTTCCAGAAAGAAATTCAGATCGGGTTGTCGGTCGGCGGTGGGTAGCGGGACAGCCTGCTGAAAAGCGGACAGTGCCTGAATCTGCCATATCCTGTCGGGATGCCTGAGTACCCAGTCGAGTATACCCGACTGCGATACCACCGTTTCCATCAACTGAAGCAGCGGAACATTGGAGGCTGCGGCAACCCACTGGTTGAACAGTACTCCAAAGTTATACAATTTAACCGGATCCGACAACTGCAGCGATTCGAGCCAGGGCAGATTCGTCAGCTTTTGTCGCCAGAGAAAGCCAGTTGACACGGTAGCGGCTTCATCGTCGCCATAAAGTCCGGCCTGAGACTGTTTATCCTGTAATTTGCGGGCTTCTGCAGCCACCAGCGCTGTGTCGAGTGGATTAATACCGAAGAAATCGGCATGCAATATCCGAAAAATGCGGTGTTCACCTGAAAAAGGGGTTCTGTTTTCATCTCTTATATACAGGAGCAGTTCCCTGAAGTGCTGGATCAGCGGAGCTTCCAGTATATTCTGCGGTCGTTTGGTCTGGAATGGGATACCCTCCTTCCGGAACAGCGACTGCACGGGATCGGCCTGTTTGTGACGACTGTACAGCACGGCAATCTGCGAGGGTTCCGTACCTTGTTCAATCAGTTTCCTTATTTGGACAGACAAGCCGGCCAGTTCATGGGTACGGGACTCGTACAGACTGATAACAGGAGTTGCACCTGTACCTGCGTGTGCAATGAGCTGCTTTCCGCCGGTGATACCGAGGCGTTCGACCGCACGCAGTTTGTTGTTTTGAATAACCCTGCCTGCAGCGTCGAGTATTTCCTGTGAAGAGCGGTAATTTTCTTTCAGCACCACCACCCCGAGGCCCTGCTGATAATCGAGGGCAAACTGCTCCAGATTTTCGAGACGAGCGCCCTGAAACTCGTAGATACTCTGATCATCATCACCCACGATAAAAACGTTGGGTGTATCCCAGTAATTAAGCAATTGATTCAGCAGCCTGAACTGGGCCCCGTTGGTATCCTGAAATTCATCAACCAGAATATACTGATACCGTTCCTGATAGTTTCTGAGAAGTGCCTCGTGATTTTCGAAGGCCTTGTTCACCCACAGCAGCATATCCTCGTATTCATACCTGCCGGCCTTGTCGAGTGCCTTCTGATAGACGGGAAACAGATCGGCTGCTGCCTTCAGGCGCATCATTTTTTCGGTAACGGCGGCAATCTGCGACAACTTGGGGTCCCCTTTTTTCCCGTACCGGCTGTTCACCTGATAAATGTAGGCGGGGTGTGTCGGGAGACTGCGGAGGAATTCATCCGTCTTTTTCAGGACAAAACCGGGCGTCCACCCCTCCTTTTTCATGTTGGCAAACAGGTCTCTTACCTGCGACTCATACACATATACGTCTTTCCTGCCGCTTCTGAGCGGATGACTGACGGGAAGGTCTGAAAGCAGACCCCGGACAATTTCAATCCTTTCAAGGTCGGTCAGCGGTTCGAGGGAGCCCTGGCCGAAATACTCCATGTTATCCTGAATCACCCTGTTACAGAAGCCATGGAAAGTATGAACCGGAATACGGTGAGCTTCGGGGCCTATCATTCCGAGCAAGCGCTGGCGCATGGCATGTACGCCGGCATCGGTGAAAGAGAGACAGAGAATATTGGGAGCCTTGGTATCGGTATTGAGCAGGATATTACCGATTCTGACCGCGAGCAACTGCGTTTTACCGGTTCCGGGACCTGCGATAACGAGGACGGGGCCTTCCACCCTGTCAACGGCAGCGCGTTGTTCCGGATTCAGCGTCTCAAGGTATTCGCTGAACAGCTCGTTTCTTTTTTGCAGATCGGTCATTGTTTATCCTGTAGCGAATTTGCCGCAAATCCCGTGCCGTTATCGTTTGGAGGGGCTTTCACCCGTTAGTTTGGCAATAATTTCCTCGATCTTTCGCCGTTTTTCCCTGTTCTGCAGATATACAGGTGGTGATACACGTTCCATACAATCGGTAACGGGACATCGTTCGCAGGTGAAATTGACGGTAACTTGCTGAATTTGAGGGTCATCCCAGAACCGGATCAGACTTTTTACATGATTGTCGAGGCGCACACCAAGAGAAACACTCACATTTTTTCTCGCCGTTGGATAACCCGGTTTGGCAAGGGCAATGCACAGATACTCTTCCCCGCTATTCAGGAATACAGGTCGCTGAATACCCTGCAGGACTACATGTTGAGAGTCGGGCCCAGCCGGATAATTTTTCAGTTGACGGAGCAGATACGGCGAAATCCAGCGACGGCAGTAATGTTCATACAGACCTGCAGCGTGCGGCTGTTGCTTCCTGTTGATCTGAAGCTCCTTGTCCACCTCGAGTTTGTCAGAGCCGAGATGATGTATGAAACGCATAAAAAAGACCCTTTCGAGACCAAAATGCTTGATTATCACATTAAATCGCTGAAAAAAGACTTCCGGACTGGCCTGATATTTCTCCATCAGAGCGGGTAATGCCTGACTGTCCCATTTTTCGAGCGCAAAAAAGGCACCGATATCGTTTATAAAAGTTTCTTTGTTAATCAGCAGAGCCACAGCGAAGTAGGCGGCCTTGTAATTGTTCAAGACCGATTCGAAGGAAGATATCCGGGTAAAAGAGGAGGCGAGCGGACGTTCCTTCAGGCCCAGCACCTGAAATCCGAGTTCCTTGGCGAGGTGAAAAATCAGTTGACGTTCATTGAGCCGTCCATTCAGCAGGAGTTGTTTTTTCACCGGATTGAATACACAGCGAATTTCCTGCAAATCCGGATAAAGTGCGAGTCCGTCGGGGACAATCCTGCATCCATATTTCTTTTCAAGCAGGTTAGCGAGCACACGGTACTGAACAGCCTCGTCTCCCGGCAAGCCATTGGCTTTGGAAAATTGCGCGACGGCCTCCTCGATTTCCTCGAAGTAGTTGGACCGCAGTTCCTGGTAAGCCCTCAGGGCGGAAAAGTAGAAGTTTTCTTCCCGGAGTGAATGAACCCGGGCAATTTCGAGCAGTGCCGAGATAAAAGCGTTTACCCTGTCGGGGTCACGGGCAATAATTTCTATAATTTTCTGAATTTCAATCCCGAACAGATCGAGGGGCAATTCACTGAGAAAATTACTCTTCAGCAAATCGCCGAGCGGTGCGAACTGGCGGGTCAGCTCGGGAGACGACAGAAATGATTCCGTAGTTCCCAGAGCGTTGGCCAGAATTTCCCTGTTTTCTGACTTGGGATATTTCTTTCCTTTTTCAATCTCATTCAGGTAGGAGACCGAAATACCTGTTTCCCGGCTCAAGTCCTCGAAACTCCATCCTAACTCCTGCCGGAACTGACGGACCTTCAGGCCGAGGATGATACGCTGCAAATGAGTGGTTGACATATTTCACGACCGGCAGGATCATTCCGGCATTGAGTGCGAAGGTAAGGCATTGAGGCGATGGCTGCACAGTGCATATATTTAGAGCTTGTTCAGGAATCTCTTAACAGCTACACCAGTCCTTCGATGGCCTTTACCAGTTTATCCAGATCATCGGTGGTAGTATAAACATTGGGTGTAACGCGCACGCCCTTTATCTGTTCCCACTCAATAGATACCGTGTGAATCTTGTGTTTCTGAAAGAGTTTGTCGGCAATTTCACCGGGTTTTTGACCTTCTATGGCAAAATTGCCTATTGCGCAACTCCATTCGTGCTTCAGCGAGGTATTGAGTTTTACACCGGGCAAATCCTTGACCCGCGACATCCAGTATCGTTTCAGGTAGTGCAGCCTTTCACTTTTACGGGCACTTCCAATCAGGTTATGCAGGTCAACCGAATAACCCAGCGCCATTTCAATCGGGAAACTGCGCGTACCGAGGTTTTCAAACTTCCGGATATCTGTTATTTGAGTTTCCGGTGCCGAGAGCAGTGGCCACACCTTTTCAATTTTTTCTTTCCTTATCCACATCATACCCGTACCAATGGGGCCACAGAGGAATTTGTGCAGACTCGTGCCCCAGTAATCGCACTCCAGATCCGGAATTTTATAGTCGAGCACCGCAAAGGAATGAGCTGCATCAGCCAGCGATTCTATCCCGCGCTCACGCGCTGCCCTGGCAATCTTCCTGACAGGCAGCACCTGTCCGCACCAGTTAATCATGTGCGTAATATGCACCAACCTGGTTTTGTCGGTAAATTTGGACACAAAAGCGTTGACAAGATAGTCCTCATCTTCAGATGGGAGTTCCAGATCCACCCAAACCAGTTTGATCCCGTCGCGTTTTTCCCGCTGTTTCCACGCGTTGATCATATTCGGGTAGTCATATTTCGACAACACCACCTCGTCGCCGGGCTTGAAGTCGAGGCCGAATATGATGGTATTCAGCGACTCGGTAGCATTCCGGTTGATGGCAATTTCATCCGGATTTGCCCCGGCGATGGCTGCGAGATTTTCGCGGAGCGGCTCGCGGTCCTGGTCCAATATACGCCACATATAATATGAGGGCGCCTCGCTGCACATCCGGTTGTAGTAGTCGAGCGCATCCATAGTAGCGCGCGGCATCGGACAAACACCGCCATTATTGAGGTTAATCATGGTCGGGCTCGCTGCATAAGCCATGCGCACCTGTCGCCAGAAATCTTCGTCGGAGGCAGCACTCTCAAGTCCGGAGTAGTCGGGCGATAAACCCGGGAAAGCAGCGGCAACATGCTGGTGAAGCGCAACAGACCCCAGCAGGGCTGCTGTATGGCGAATAAAACTGCGGCGGGAAGAAGTCATGACAATAAAGCATCAAAAGTGAACACTACCGGAGGTAATCGAGGCCGTTTTTACCGGCACACATCAGCAAGTCGAGAACAGACAAATCGGGTAAAAATCCGTTTTTATCTTCAAAAACCTGTGGATATCGGGGAGTAATTACTGTTGGCCTCGGTGTGAAAGGCTGGTACACATCGGTTAACTGAATCCTGCCCGGCCATTTCATCTTCTGTAAAAGTACAAATTCTATCAATTCAAGGTTAAAATCGAACAAAAAAACATACTTTTTTTCGTAAAAAGCAGTCAGTTCATGGGCATAGTGTTCAAAAAACGGAGCACTTCCGTAGGCAGTACGGATAGACCGCCAGTGCTGACGCTGCCAGGGTTCATCGTAGGCGATACGGACATCCCTTACGGGCATTTTGTTGTTCTTACCCTTTACCAGCGGGATGCTGAGCAGTTGCCGGCCGTTAGGACCGGCAATTTCACAGCGATTGCGCCAGGAACCCTTCTGGAAATGTTCGTGCGCTTCCAGAACGAGCTCACCGGCGGCAACGGCATGCCGGCACCAGGAGACGGGGGGAAGATAAGCGGTTGATTCAATCAGTACCATCAATTTTTCGGATCAGGTAAAACCGGCGTAAATGTAAATGATTGGCATGTTTATGGTGACAAAAACTGTGCAAACAGTAATATGACTGTCTGGACAACTTTTTGGCTGAAGCGTTGTTTTAGAGCTTGTTCATGATTCTCTCGCCGAGTCAAAAACGGCTCATTTTTCGCCGTCGGCAAAAATTCTGAACAGGCACTCAACCCAACCTGTCAACAATCAGACAAAATTATTCACCTATATGGCATTCTCTCTTTCCGATCTCCCGTATGCGCACGATGCACTCGAACCGCATATTGATACAAGAACCATGGAAATCCACCATGGAAAGCACCACGCTGCCTATGTGAACAACCTGAATGCCGCTATTCAGGGAACTGAACACGAAAGCAAGTCGCTGGAAGAACTTCTGGCCAGTATTTCCACCCTTCCGATGGCTGTGCGCAACAACGGCGGAGGCCACTGGAACCACACCTTTTTCTGGGAGAGCATGTCGCCCAACGGTGGTGGCACTCCCGGCGGAGCACTGGGTGCCAAAATTGCCGCGGATTTCGGTTCCTTTGAAGCCATGCAGCAGCAGTTTGCACAAGCTGGTGCTACCCGCTTTGGTTCCGGATGGGCGTGGCTGTGCGTGGGTGCCGATGGTAATCTGTTCATCAGTTCCACCCCCAATCAGGATAACCCGCTGATGGATATTGCCGAAAAGAAAGGAACTCCCATTCTCGGCCTGGATGTGTGGGAACACGCATACTATCTCCACTACCAGAACAGACGTCCGGACTACATCACTTCCTGGTGGAATGTAGTTGACTGGAATACCGTGGAAGCAAGGTTCGCAAAAGTCAGCTAAGAGCTTGTTCAGGATTCTCTCGCAGAGTCAAAAACGGCTCATTTTTCGCCATTTTTCACCTTTTTTCAGTTACGTAGCACCGGCTATGCGCCTTCAAAAACGCAAAAACTGACAAAAAATCAGCCTGTTTTTGCCAACGGCAGAGAA
>Ga0172373_10001327_pt1 | contig 40280 bp, 31 predicted proteins | sample Lak10m_2_FD_114546 | JGI IMG/M metagenome (GOLD analysis project Ga0172373, IMG submission 114546) | Freshwater microbial communities from Kabuno Bay, South-Kivu, Congo - kab_092012_10m | ecosystem: Environmental > Aquatic > Freshwater > Lake | place: Democratic Republic of the Congo... | reverse complement strand
CTTTGAAAATCCCGTTGAAACTAAGTACGGAGAAACCCGCCTTTTTGCCTTCCGCAATTCGCTGCTGCGCGATGCGCAGGGGGGGGTATTTGCCATCATTAGTTCGGCCGTGGATATCACCGAGCAGCGAGCGGCAGAAGAGCGTATCCGACAGCTCAACGCCGAGCTGGAAAACCGCGTAGAAGAACGCACCGAGGAGCTGGCAGAAGCGGTGAACCAGCTACTGAATACCAACCATAAGCTAGAGTTCGAAATCCAGGAACGCAAAACAATCGAGCAGGCATTGCGCAAGAGTGAAGGAGAGCTCCGCGATTTGTACGAGCGAGAGAAAGAGCTGAACAACCTGAAGTCCCGCTTCGTGGCTATGGCTTCGCATGAATTTCGGACCCCCCTGAGCGCTATCCTGTCCTCTGCTGATTTAATCGAAGCGTACACGGAAAAAGAACAACTCGAAAAGCGCCTGAAACATACCGGCCGGATAAAATCAGCCGTGAGTAATCTGACCAGTATTCTGAATGATTTCCTGTCTTTAAGTAAACTGGAGGAAGGCAAAGTTCAGTGTGAGCCGGTACGTTGTGTACTGCCTCCTTTTTTTCAGGAGATTCTGGACGAGCTCCAGGGATTGCTCAAGCCCGGCCAATGGATTGTACACACGCCTTTGCCCCCGGATACCACTGTATTTGTGGACAAGAAAATGCTTAAAAATATACTATATAACCTGCTTTCCAATGCCATAAAATATTCACCGGCTGGCAAACAGATTGATTTTAGTGTGCGTGTACAGGCCGGTAAACTACATTTATTAGTCAAAGATTATGGTATCGGGATTCCGGAAGAAGAGCAACAACACCTGTTTTCGCGGTTCTTCCGGGCGCACAATGTCGAAAATATTCAGGGAACAGGCCTTGGATTGAATATCGTCAAGCGGTATCTGGAATTAATGCAGGGAAACGTTACCTTTGAAAGCAAACTGGGAGAAGGAACCACTTTTTTAGTGGAGGTTCCGGTGGAAACAGCCTGAAAACTGGCTTTCCGGATGGGTTGAAATGGCGTGGACCGTACGAGCAGAAAAAGCATGCACGAAGTGCTTAACCACTGGCTAGTAATAGGTACATCGCATCCATGCTGCCGATATCCGCGAGAGCAGCAAAGGGGGATAAGCTAACCAAACGGCAGCCTCTCCGTCATTTGAATAAACGACCAAACTGCAGAGGGTATGAACAAGAAAAAAATATTGGTAATCGAGGACAACCTCGAAGTGCGGGAGAACCTGACAGAGATTCTGGAACTGTCGGACTACCTGGTGTTGGAAGCAGAAGACGGTACAGAGGGCGTGGAGATTGCATCTCGAGAAAAGCCGGATCTCATTATCTGTGACGTGATGATGCCTCGGCTCGATGGATTCGGCGTGCTAAACATCCTGAGTAAAAAAACCGACACGGCATCTATTCCATTTATTTTTTTGACTGCCAAGGCAGAGAAATCTGATTTCCGGCGGGGTATGAATCTAGGGGCGGATGATTATATCACCAAGCCATTTTATAAAGATGAGCTGCTGGCGGTGGTAGAAACCCGCCTGCGAAAGAGTGAGCAGGTGCGAAAGCATTTTGACCGTACGGATCAGGCACTGGGCGCTTTTATCAATGAAGCCAAAGGGTATGAAGAGCTGAAAAAGCTATCAGATCAACGGAAAGTCAAGCAGTATAAAAAGCGGGAGACCATTTATGAAGAAGGCGATTATCCCCGTTACCTGTACTTTATCAAACAAGGTACCATCAAAATTTTCAAGACCAATGAGAGCGGTAAAGAGTATATTATCGATGTGTTGAAAGAAGGGGATTTTCTTGGTTATGTAGATCTCATCAAGGATACCCCATATACCGAATCCGCAGCGGCGCTGGACGATGCCGAGCTCAGCCTGATTCCCAAGGATGATTTTTCGGCTCTGCTGTATGGCAACCGAGATGTGTCTTCACAGCTCATTCGCATGCTGGCCAATGATATTGCGGATAAGGAAGAACAACTCCTCCAGCTGGCCTACAACTCGGTGCGCAAACGCGTCGCAGATGCGGTGCTTTTCCTCAGTGAGAAGGAGGGAAAAAATGAAATCAATATCCTGCGCGACGACCTGGCTCGTATTGTTGGCACAGCGAAGGAAAGTGTTATCCGCATGCTGACAGAGTTTAAGAACGATGGGTACATCGATATTGTGGAAGGCTCTATCACTATTAAAGACCGCCAAAAGCTAGTCAACCTGCCCGCCTGATTAGGTACTCATTATTTCTGTTCACTGCCCGGAGCCTCCTGTTCAACACGCTGCGGCTATAAAACGGCAAAGTATGTTTTTCTTCTTCAAAGCGATGCACGTGGTAGGTTTTGTAGCCTGGTTTGCGGGGTTATTCTACCTGGTGCGCATGTTTGTCTACCATGTGGAGGCAAGTACCCGCCCGCAACCAGAGCGGGATATTCTCGTAGGGCAGTTCGAGCTGATGGAGCAGCGCGTGTACTCGATTATTTGTAATCCAGCGATGGGTATTACCTGGCTATTTGGAGGAGGTATGCTCTATCTATATGGCTGGAACTGGCTGTTGGCTAATGGTTCCTGGATGTATCCCAAGCTGGCACTGTTGATTGGTCTGAGTGCGTACCACCTTTGGTCTGGTCGGCTGATTCGAAACATGCAGGCAGGACAATTATCGTACTCTTCCTTTCAGTTTCGTTTACTCAACGAAGTGCCGACGCTGCTTCTTGTTAGTATTGCGCTGTTGGCGGTATATCGCAGTACGCTGGATTTTTTAAAAGCTTTTGTAGGAATACTGTTATTTGGTATCCTGCTTTACCTGGGTGCCCGATTTTATCGACAACATCGACAAAAAAATAAAAACTAAAAAAATGCGCATCAGGTATTGCGCAATAAGTGAGATAGGTTTATTTTTGTCGCACCTTTTGAAAAAGGACGTATTCATACGGGATAGACCCATAGTGTAACGGTAGCACACCAGATTTTGGTTCTGTTTGTCAAGGTTCGAATCCTTGTGGGTCTACAAAAAAACAAAAATGCAGATGCTTGATTTTTAGGCATCTGCATTTTTGTTTTAGTTGTTTGTTGTATGGCGGCAGTTATTTTTAGCTATTCTATGGGGTAGCGGTAGCGGTTAGTGATGCTTTTCGGGCAGTACTAGCTGCGATATTACCGGGTATTTTTCAGGATTAACGAGTTGGATTATGACGGGCTGGCCGATGGGTCATTCAGACAAGTTTATATTAGTGGTTAGTTGAATGACTGGTGTGGTCGATAATGGATATCCAAGGGTGTTGGTTTTCATGGAGTAGTGGTTTAATAGTGTGGAGGTCTCGAATAGCTTTATTAAGTGACAAAGTATCAAAATAGGCATTACTTGCATGGAGGCGGATCAATAAATACAAAATAACCCGAGTAAGGACGATTGTCTTTACCCGGGTTATTTTGTATTGGGGCGCTTTTAGCCCAGCGGTAGGGTTATGCTGTCACCGCAGCCCCCTGGTGTGCTTCTACCCAGGCATCATACCCACCGGTCAGCTCGATGATATTGTCAAAACCAGCTGCGCGAATCGCGCTGGATACCACTGCGTTGCGGATGCCTGCTTTGCATAGTGTGACAATCGGCTGATCCTTGGGTAGTTTGTCGAGATGCCACATGACCCGGCCGCCATGGAGCTGATGAGAGCCTCTGATATGGCTTTCATCGTACTCGGCCAACGTCCGGATGTCCAATATGTATGGATTTTTTACCTCGTCAATACTCTGTACCGTAACGGTATTTACTGGTTTTTTTCGGAAATGAGTTACTTCGGTAGTGAAGCCGCCTACGTTGTCGATACCTACACGGATGAGCATACGGCGCATTTGATCTGCTTCGGCAGCATCTTTAGCCAGTACCACAATCTCGCGCGTTTCTACATCTGGATTGATTACCCAGGAAGAGTAGGTGAGGAATTTGTTATTCCAGGTGATGTTATAAGCATCGGCTACCCCGTCGTGGCGGTAGGTTTCTACGTCGCGGGTATCGAGGAAGAGGATATCTTTGGTGAGGCGGTCGGCCAATTCCTGGGAAGCGTAGTGCTTCAACGGCTTGAGTGGTCCGAGAATAGGTGCGCCAGCTTTATTCATGCGCTTCATGCGGCCAAAGTACAAAGGTGCGTCGGGTTGCTCGGAAAGCAGGTAGTTTTCAAATTTCTGATACGCGCCAGACTCTATCTCCCGTGCCCACCAAGAGAAGTTGCGCTCATACCCAACAGTGGTGCTGGCAATCGCACCAAGCGACTTACCACAGGCGCTACCCGATCCATGGCCTGGCCACACCTGGATATAGTCGGGAAGGTTGAGGAACTTATCTTTAAGCGAATCAAACATGAGCTTAGCACCTGCAAACCGCGTATCGTGGCCACCGGCAGCTTCATCGAGCAGGTCGGGGCGACCGATATCACCTACAAATACGAAGTCGCCGGTGAGGTAATAGCCGGGGGCATTCGTGAAGCCTCCGTCGGTCACCAGATAAGACATGTGTTCGAGCGTATGTCCCGGTGTGTGGATGGCTTTAATCGTGATATTTCCAATCTTTATCTCGGAGCCATCGTATATTTTAACCCCTTCGAAGCCATATTTCCAGTCTGCATCCCCTTCGTCTGACAAGTATATAGTCGCTCCGGTAGCGTGTGCGATTTCCCGGATTCCCGACAAATAGTCTGCGTGCATGTGTGTTTCAAGGGCAGCTACAATCTTCAGATTGTTGGCTGCGGCATCATCCAGGAACATCTGTATGTCGCGGTGCGCATCAATAACCGCCGCTTCTCCGGTGGCCTGGCATCCTACGATAAAGGCACCCTGGGCAATATCTTTATCATAAAAATGTTTGAAATACATAATAAAAAATTTTAGTGCTACAATTCGGTTTTATTAATATTTTGCAAATATCATAAACGCCTTTTATAATTTCAGTGATTAAGGTCGCATTGTATGAAAAAAATTTCATGTGTTTAGTGAATGCGCTACGTTGGGGTGTATAGTGTCTTCTTTAAGCAGGCGGGTAATCCCTAGTACTGTTGTATTTCCTTTTCAGATAGCCCTAGGTTTAGGGCAATTTCTTGTTTAGTCATTCCAAGACTAAGTAATAAGCGGATTGCCTTCTCCTGCTTACGTGCCGCTTCCTCTTGTGTGTGAAGCATCTCTTCCTGGATCCGCGCTGCTTCCTCCTTGGTTCGTGCTGCTTCCTCTTTGGTTCGTGCTGCTTCCTCTTTGGTTCGTGCTGCTTCCTCTTTGGTTCGTGCTGCTTCCTCTTTGGTTCGTGCTGCTTCCTCTTTGGTTCGTGCTACTTCCTCTTTGGTTCGCGCTACTTCCTCCTTGGTTCGTGCTGCTTCCTCTATAGTTCTTCTGGCTTCTTTTTTGATTTGTGTAGCTTCTTCTATGGTTCGTGCTGCTTCTTCTATGGTTTTAGTGGCTTCTTTTTTGATTTGTGTAGCTTCTTCAATAGTCCGTGCAGCCTGTTGTATATTGTTTCGGGCTTCCTCTAGCAGGTCTTCATATTCCTGTAGTTCCTGCATAAACTCATCTTCTACGGTCATTTTGTCGCGTATGGTTTTTTCCTGAGCTGCCGCTTGGAGCCGGCGGAGGATAATTTGGAATTTTCTTGGGAATTCTAGTTCATTGACATGCATGGTGTGTTGTTTTTTAGATGGATCAAAAATAGTGAGCAATTGTTCTAATTCATCTTTCACGTTTTTTTGTAAACCTGGAACATGTACTATTATACCTTCGTGGAATAGCGATTCGATAAAGGTATGTTTGTATGGAATAAGTGTTTCCGTTTGCCGGTTTTTGACTATATGTTGTACTAAAATAACCGGAACGCCTTCGTAGATATCTATCTTTTCGCCTAAAAAATAAATGGGCAAAACGGGAATTCCTTGTTTATAAGGACTGTTTCCTTTGTATAACCATTGAAAAAAACGATCATTTAAGTACTGCTTTCCCAAGTACTTTCGAAACCGCATGGTCTGGCTTAAAAAGGTAGTTCGTTGTAGCTCGATTACGATGATTCGTTCTGATCCGTCTTCCAACCGGACGCGTGCAGAAAAATCCAATCGATACACCGATAACTTTCGCCCGGGTATTAGCTCTCCGGTCGGAACTTCTACTACCAGCTCCTGCGGCAATGGCTCAAGGGATATAATAGGTAGCGCCGTAAGTGCCGACAGGAATATTTTGGCAGCTTTGTTGTCCTCCAACATATACTTGAAGGCTACGTCGTACATGGGGTTGGCTATTTCTATTTGCATATGGATTTAGTTTTACAGACTCGAAAGATACGGGCTTTTTTACTGGGATTCCAGTGTGTCAGATGGAAGGGTAGCCTGGATTCCGTCAAAAGATGATTGGTCGATGTCCTGAAGCAATCAAACCCAAAATGACCCGGTGGCGTTTATTGTTTGTAAACATTATGTATTACTTTAGCCGCCCTGTAAAGAAGTACAGGGACTTTGATTTATCATCTAACTTTTTTTTCATGAACGCACCATCTTTTGTTGCCCAGGCCAACTCATTCCACGGTGAACTGAGAAGGCGAATCAATGCGTATTTTCAGGAAGCGGGTAAGCCCAAAACGGGTACCGCCCCATTGTTTGCCAAAGCGATTATTCTGGTTGCGAGCTTTGTACTCGTATATATCCACCTGGTCTTTTTTACTCCTTCCAATGCCATTGCTTTATTGGAAAGTATTATTCTCGGTGGCTTGACAGCGGCTATTGGCTTCAATATCATGCACGATGGCGCCCATGGCAGTTTCAGTCGCTACCAATGGTTGAATGAGCTGGCGGGTCTTTCCCTCAATTTCCTGGGAGCTAATGTGTTTATGTGGAAAACCAAGCACAACGTCGTTCATCATACGTTCACCAACATTGACGGTATCGACGACGATATCGATGCAAAGCCTTTTTTACGCCTTTGCGAAACCCAGAAATTCTATAAAATCCATAAGTATCAACATCTGTACTTCTGGCTTGCCTATTCATTGCTGTACATCTACTGGATTTTCGTAACGGATTATACCAAGTACTTTACAAAAAAGGTAGGTAATATGCCGCTCAAACCCCTGAAACCCCTCGATCACATTTCCTTCTGGGGCTTCAAGGCACTCCACTTGTTCTTGTTTGTCGTACTTCCTATTTATCAGGTTGGCTTTCTGTCCTGGTTAGTCGCATTCCTGATATATGGCATGTTCACGGGCCTTGTGCTGAGTATGGTGTTCCAGCTTGCACATACCGTGGAGGATACCAACTTCCCCGTTCCGGTTCAACCAATGAATCAAATCGAAGATGAGTGGGCAGTGCACCAGCTCAACACAACGGCTAATTTTGCTACGCGCAATAAGGTAGTTACCTGGTTGTTGGGTGGATTGAATTTCCAGATTGAGCACCACCTGTTTCCACAGGTTTCTCACATACATTATCCCGCTATCAGTAAGATCATCAAGGAGGCTTGTGCAGAATATGGGGTTCGGTATATCGAGTTTCCCCGCACCCGCATGGCAATTGCATCCCACGTGGCTCATTTGCATCAGCTAAGCCGTCCGTAAGGTAAACTATAGCTCGCTGCTAGTTTTTGTCAGGGGTTTAAAAAAGGAAATTCTTCGTCACGACGAAGAATTTCCTTTTTTAAGATGTCCATCTTAGTGCGCTAGGCAATTTTTCAAACAGAAATTACCTGCTCTCCCGTGAGCACAAATACCCTGCTCCCTTTTTCGGGCTTAATGGTACTCAATCCGGTGAACGCGCCAAAAGCAGGAAGTATCCCCTGGTCGGTTCCCAGGTAAAAACAGGGCAGCCGCAAGGCTTGACGGCCGTTGCCGCGAAGCAGTACCCCCGGGTGCAGGTGCCCGGACAGTCCGTAGTATGGTTCGGGACTCTCTTCAAATGGTAGATGCTGTAGGGCAAAGGGGAAGATATTCAGGCTATCTGAATGGAGCAAAACACCGGCATCCTGGTAGTGCGCTGCCGGAAGTATGTCGTGGTTTCCTCTAATTAACTCGAAGGATATGTTTGGGTAGCCGCTGCGCCATTGGGCGAACGATTCCCAGGCCGTATTGAAATGGCTGTGAAACAAATCGCCCAAAAACAGAACGCGTTCGGGCATATATTCCTGGAGTACCATATCCAGCCGAGATAGATTGTTGGCTTCTACAGTAGCTGGGACAGCGATACCCCGATTTCTGAAATGCGCCGCCTTCCCGATATGTATATCCGCCAGAAAAAGGATGTGGTTGGTCGGCCAGTACATGGCTCCGCTGGGATGTAAGCAAAGGATTTGTTCGCGCAGGGTTATTTCCATACGAGAGGGGATGCGATGGTTAGGAAATCAATTCAAGGCGCATTTTTCGGATGCGGTCTTCTAATTTTTCTGAACTCAGGCGTTCGCGCAGCCGGTCGGTCAGAATGGGAAAGGCAAAAGGGGTCGCTTTAGCTGGTCTCAGCAGTTGGATGCGCTGTGTCTGTATGCGGTGTAGTGCCTGCCGTAATCGGCCTTCTTCCAGTTGAAAAGTATGCACTTCTTCAAATGCTTGCATAAGCAGTAGGTTGTCGGGGTCGTATTGTTGAAACACATCAAAAAAAAGACGCGATGATGCCTGTAGGTGCCGGTCTTTTTTGTATTTGCCAGGGTATCCTTTAAAAACCAGCCCGGCTATGTGCGCTATATCCCTGAATTTTCTGCGGGCCAGCTCTACTTGATTGATACTATGTTCGATATCAGCCCGGAGTGCCTCTGTACTGAAAAGTCCTTTACCGAGGGCTTCTTCAATAGGGATTGCCTGGTCGGAGAGTAGCTCGAAGCCATAGTCATTGACGGCAATGGAAAAAGAAATCGGACGTAGCTGTGCTATACGCCATGCAAAGAGCGTGCTCATGCCTTCATGGACCAAACGTCCTTCAAAGGGATAAAATAACAGATGCCAGCCTTCCTTGCTTTGAAAATACTCCAAGAGAAATTCAGATTCCGCCGGCACACGGGATCGTCGTCGCTGTATCTCCAATAAGGGCTGGAGCTTGTCCAGCTCCGGGTTATGGATGGCTTCGCGTGCCGCTAAATCTATTGTCTGCCGCAGGTGGTCGCCCAATTGAGCCGACCAGGGCATCCGACCTCCCTGCCAGGAAGGAACTTTTCCGTCTTTGCGAGTACTTCGCCGCACATATACGGTCATGTCCTGTAGTCGCACGTACTCCAGGCTCCTGCCGGCAAACCAAAACACGTCTCCGGGCTTTAGAGCACTGATGAAGCGTTCTTCCAAGGTACCCACCGAAGCACCGGATACAAAACGCACCTGAATGCCCGGGTCGCTTACAATGGCCCCAATCTGTAGGCGATGCTGCATGGCAATGCGCCGACTCTGTACCCGAAACACCCCCGATTCGTCGCGCTCCACGCGGTTGAACTGCTCGTACGCATCTAGCGAAGAGCCGCCCGTACGAATAAAGGAGAGCATCCACGTCCATTCGGCATCGCTGATACTGGAAAATGCAAACGTAGATCGGATTTCGGGTAAAATTTCCTCCGGCCGGAACCCTTCGGATACGGCTAGTGTGACGAGATACTGGGCCAGTACGTCAAAACTACGTATATAGGGAATGCGAACTTCCATGTCATCCGCCGCTATAGCCTGCCTGAGCGCCGCTGCTTCCAAAATCTCCAGGCTATGGGTGGGTGCAAAGTAGAGCTTACTCAGTGCCCCCGGCTGATGTCCGCTTCGACCGGCGCGCTGCAAGCAACGCGCAACTCCTTTGGGGCTGCCAATTTGCACCACCGCCTCTACAGGTCGAAAATCTACGCCTAAGTCCAGACTAGATGTACACACGACGACTTTTAGGACGCCGCGGTGGAGCGAATCCTCTACCCAGTCGCGCAGGTTTTTACTCAGTGCACTGTGGTGCATAGCCATCCTGCCCGCAAGATCAGGTACGGCTTCCAGTAATCGCTGATACCATATTTCGCACTGGGCACGGGTATTCGTAAAAATGAGGGTACTTGTATGGGCTGCTACTATCTCCGACACCTGGCCAAGGAGCTGGGCTCCAATATGCCCAGTCCAGGGAAAGCGCTCTATTTCGGTGGGTAATAGGGTCTGTATCTGAATTTTTTTTGGGAGCTGGGCACGGATTAAGGTGTAATCCCGTGCTTCCGTTTGGCAGCCCAGTAATATCTGGGCCGCTTCAGACAAATTGCCAATAGTGGCAGAAATACCCCATACACGTAAGCCGGGCGCAAGATGCCGTAGTCGGGATAAGGCCAGTTCAACCTGCACGCCGCGCTTGGAGCCGATCAACTCATGCCACTCATCGCATACCACTGCTTGTACATGGCGAAATAGCTCCGGATATCCTTTAGTGGCAAGGAGAAGATGCAGGCTTTCCGGGGTGAGAATCAACAGCTCCGGTGGGTTTTTCTTTTGGCGGTGTCGTTCTGCTGTGCTGGTATCACCACTGCGAACAGCTACTTTCCAATCCAACTCAAGACCTTTTAGCATGCGTTCTGCAGCCCCGCTTATTTCGGTGGCGAGGGCGCGCATGGGGGTAATCCAAATAGCGCGTACTCCGGTTTTGTTGATTCCGCACTGCTTTTCCCGAATACCCTCTAACGCAATGGGGATTAACAGCGCGTATGTCTTTCCACTACCAGTAGGTGCATTTATTAGGCCTTCGGAGCCATCTAGATACGCCCGCCAGGCACTTTGTTGGAACGCAAATGGCTTCCAGGATTGGCGGGCAAACCATCGTTCGGCTAAGTGGTACAGCGTTTCGTTATTCATGGCTTCAAGCAAACAGGTCGAGACGCAAAAGGTTGACAGGGGTTGCCGTGCGTTGGCAACACACGCGGCAAAATCCCGGCTGCACAAACAGGCCTTACTTTTGTGCGCTGTTCTTCGAACCTTATGCTGTTTTTGGTGTACAATACTTATTCTAAAAAACAATGATTGGAATTTTAAAAAATATCCATGTTTTATACTTTATTTGTTTGATTTTATAAATAAAAAAATTAACACCAACTATATGAGTGCAGATTACGTGTGGCTTCAGCAATATCCGAAGGAAGTACCTGCGGAAATAAATCCGGATCAGTATCGCTCTATCACGGAGATGTATGATGGTTGTTTCAAGGAGTTTAGGAACAGCAATGCGTTTCTATACATGGGGAAAAAGATGACCTATGGCGAGATGGATGGCTTGTGTCGGGATTTTGCAGCCTATTTGCAATCAATCGGCATGCAAAAAGGGGATCGCATTGCGTTTATGCTGCCCAACATGCTGCAGTATCCTATTGCGTTGTTCGGAGCACTACGGGCGGGGATGGTGGTAGTGAATACCAACCCTTTGTACACGCCGCGTGAAATGCTGCACCAGTTTAATGACGCCGGAGTAACAGCTATTCTGATTGCCGAAAACTTCGCATTTAACCTGGAGAAAATTCTGGAACAAACAGAGATTCGCCATATTGTGCTGGCCAGTGCGGGGGAAATGCTCCCTTTTCCCAAAGGCAAAATAGTGGATTTGGTAGTGCGCCGGGTAAAAAAATTGGTTCCTGCCTTTACCTTGCCCAATACCCGTACCTTCAGCCAGGCGTTGAAATTGGGACGGAAAAATACATTTACACCTACCCAGACCGAACCAGATGATGTGATTCTGTTGCAGTATACCGGTGGTACTACTGGTGTATCCAAAGGGGCAATGCTCACCAATCGCAACCTCATCTCCAATGTGTTGCAGTTCAATGCCATGGGAGGAGATATTCTCAACGATATCAAAAACCCGGTAGTGATTTGTGCACTTCCGCTCTACCACATCTTCGCTTTTACCGTGAATGCTTTGTGTTTTATGTATCGGGGAGGAACAAATGTGCTGATTATCAATGGTCGGGACATTGGCTCCATTATCCAGGAATTCAAAAAACAGCCGATTAATGCGATCACCGGAGTGAATACGCTATTTAATGCACTGCTGAATCACCCGGAGTTTGATAAGCTGGATTTTAGTGCGCTCAAACTGACGGGCGGTGGCGGCACGGCTATTCAGGTGGCAGTCGCCGAGCGCTGGAAAAAAATTACCAGTTGCGATTTATCGGAAGGCTATGGTATGACGGAAACCTCGGCCGTTTCCACCATTAACCCGCTGGGGGGGCGCGGCCGACTGGGTACCATCGGCGTGCCTATTCCTTCTACCGTCATTCGAATCATGGATGAGCAGGGGCAGGTGTTGCCGGCCGGAGAGGTCGGGGAAATTCAAATCAAAGGCCCCCAGATTATGAAAGGATACTACAATCGCCCTGATGCCACGGCCGAGGTATTAAAGGACGGATGGATGAGCACTGGGGATATTGGTATGATGGAGCCAGATGGATTTTTCCGAATTGTAGATCGCAAAAAGGACATGATCCTGGTGTCCGGCTTCAATGTATTCCCCAACGAAATTGAAGGGGTACTGGCAATGCACCCTAAAGTACTGGAAGCGGCAGCCGTAGCGGTGCCGGATGAAAAATCAGGGGAGGCTGTTAAAATATACGTGGTGAAGCGCGACCCATCCCTCACAGAAGCGGAACTAATCGCTTTCTGTCGCGAAAACCTGACAGGTTATAAAGTGCCGCGTATTGTGGAGTTCATGGATCAGCTCCCCAAAACAAACGTTGGTAAAATACTTCGCAGGGTACTCAAGGACGATGCCGCTGCTAAGCAAAGCTAAGTGCGCTGCCGAAGCGCCTCAAATAGCACAATGGCTGCCGAAGCAGACACGTTCAACGAGTCCACTTCACCCTGCATGGGGATGATGATGCGCTGCTGCGCTTCCCGTACCCAGAAATCACTGATGCCATGGGCCTCACTGCCCATAACAAAGGCCGTTGGGCGCCGAAGGTCACAGCTATAATACGGTACACTGGCATCCAGGTAGGTAGATAATACCTGGATGCCATGCCGATGCAGCCAGTCTAGCGCAGGTTGTGCCTCCGTCGTGACCAGCTTAACTGAAAAAATGGCACCCAGACTCGATCGTATGACATTCGGGTTGTATTCATCTACCATTGGGTCGCACACAATGACCGCATCCGCTCCGGCTGCATCGGCTGTGCGGAGCATCGCCCCCAAGTTGCCGGGTTTTTCTACGGTCTCCAGTACCAACACCAGCGGATTCGGAGATAACTGGATTTCACTGAGCCGTATATCCCGGCGTTGCAGCAATGCCACCACATTGGGTACACCAGCCCGGTAGGCGATTTTCTCCATGACTGCTGTACTTACAGCCACCACTTCTCCCTGTTCTCGGATCGCCAGCGCCAGCAATTCGTCGAGTGCCTCCGGAGACGTACAGGTCTCATCATAAAAAAGATATTCTGCCTGAAATCCCGCTTTCAATGCCAGGCCTACCTCGCGCAAGCCTTCCGCTACAATCGTCTGTTGGCGCTTTCGCTCCCGCGCTTTCTCCGTAAGCAACGCCACGCGTTTTATAAGCGGGTTTTGAAGGCTGTTTATAATCCTCGACATGTTTGTCTTTTTTAACAAAGGTACAAAGATAGGCAGGCCGGACGCAACTTCCGGTTGTTTGTCGCGCACCTACAACGGTACTTTGGCAGAAACATAGCCGTCTTCGACCACATCCCGACGACCGGACTACCTGTTTTCCTCCGATGTATGTAAATTATAGAGCAGGTACGCCCAAAAATTGACAATTTCGCACTTCGAACTATTTAAAGCGTCATTACTCATGTTTGCAAACCAATTGAAACTAACGGGGCTTCCCGAATTTCCCGACTATGAACTTATCGATAGTGGCGGGTTCAGGAAACTGGAACGATTCGGTGAATTTGTGCTTTCCCGCCCAGAACCTCAGGCTATCTGGGACCCTGCACTGAGCGACCATGAGTGGCAGCTGCTGGCACACGCTGTATTTGAACGCCGTGCCTCTGCGCATACTCAATCCGAAGAAGGCAACTGGGTACTCAGTAAAAATATGCCCCCGCAATGGCATATCAGCTATCAATACCAGTCCATGCACCTCCGATTTCGCCTGGCACTGACTTCTTTCAAACACCTTGGGATTTTCCCCGAGCAGGCAGCCAACTGGAATTACCTCTTCGATGCGTTGCGCGATTTGCCTGTCGATGAGCCGAAGGTACTCAATTTATTTGCCTATACCGGAGCCGCCTCCCTGGCAGCCAAAGCAGCCGGAGCCGATGTCATCCATGTCGATTCAGTAAAGCCAGTGGTCACCTGGGCTAGGCAAAATATGGAGGGCAGCAGATTGGATGGTATCCGATGGGTAGTAGAGGATGCCCTCAAGTTTGTGCGGAAAGAAGCCAAAAGAGGGCGAATCTATCAGGCCATCATCCTTGATCCGCCAGCCTATGGGCGTGGTCCGGAGGGGGAAAAATGGTTGCTCGAAAAAAATTTAAATGAACTTCTCCGCTTGTGTCGGGATATTATCGATCCTATGAACGGTATCCTGGTATTGAACTTGTACTCGATGGGGCTATCGGCATTAGTAGCAGAGAATCTGGTTCGCTTACATTTTTCCAATGTGGCCGATTCGGAGGCCGGGGAATTGTTTGTTGCCGATCGACGCGCTATCCGGTTGCCGCTGGGGTCTTATGTGCGGTTCAAGCCATCTTAGGGCGTTACCAGGCTGAGCATCAGTAGCTGGGTCGGCTCATCGAGATAGGTGCCCGATACGCGCAACATAGCGAGCAAGGCGCTTTCCGGCAAACGCGGTGTGTCCTGTTGCTGCAACGCGCGCAAGGTCTCCGATAGGAGCGCAAAAAGGTAGTCCTCCATGTCCTCCCCTTCGAAATGCAACGATGCCGCTATCGCCTGAGTAATTGCCCTGCGCAAGTCCTCATCGAGTACGAGCTTAAACCGCCCGTCTTTAAGTCGCTTAATTTTGTTTTTCATGCCGGCTGCCCAGGTGGATTCCAAAGGCAGTGCATACCCGCCCACGTTGCCAGCCCAGGCAGGTAAAATAGCAATTTTGTATTATCAGCAAAAGCAGATTTTATCCAAACGCAGGAAGAGATTAGTCACTCGCCCATTCCTCATGTCCCAAAAACCGGATGATATCCCGATGGGTGACGATACCGACGACCTCGTCTCCGGACACCACGGGCAGACAACTGATATTCCTGGAAGCAAATATCTGGGTAGCCGCTGAGATGCTGTCGTCGGGAGCAATCGTTTCCAATGGTATAGGGGTCATTAAATCCAAAACCGGAAACTCCTTGTTGAGCGTTTTTTCATCTGCCTTTTTAATAGTTGGCAGTTTAAAGCTAAGGGCTTTTAGTACGTCATTTGCGCTGAGTATTCCGATTAGTCTGCCCTGTTCGTCCACCACCGGCAAATGGTGAATATTCATGAGGATGAAAAGACGGCACAATGGCAAAAACTCATGGTGTGGGTGAGCTACCAGCACCTGGCGGCTCATAATCTCGGATACCTTTGTTTTTGTGCTCTGAATCATAAGGGATTGTACTTTTCGTTGAAATGCTGCTCAGAATGGCTGCCTTTTTTATTCTGCGTATCGAGTGTCCATGTATCCGTGACAGTAGTCTGTATCCAGAGGTTACCCGACTTGCGGAATACCTGGGCGTTGAGTCCGTATATTTTTCGAAACTGCTGTTCCAGGTCGTTGACAGTCATATCCGCGTTGATTTCCAAATCTCCTTCATGGTGTTTGGTTCGGGCAGCGGCAATAGAGAGCGCTGGGTTGAGGTGTGTATTCATGGAAGAGCCTTTCCCCATGTCGTGCGCATCGGTATAGAACTCCAGTTTCAATCCGGGAAACAACCGGTGAAATTCACGCTGCAAATCCCGCAGGGTGAGGGCATCGCTTATTTTCATGGCATTCCGTTCTGGTATTATAGGGTATGGGTGATAAGTACCGGAATTTGTCCGTTCACCCGGAGCAGGTTTTCGGATACGCTGCCAAGGAGCAGCCGTTCTACTTTGGAATGCCCCCGTGCGCCAGCTACGATCAAATCCGCTTTTGTCTCCTGGGCAAAGCTCGCCATGCGGGCAGATACGCTTTCGGTCTCCCGCTCTACCAACGCGATTTCGATTTCTTCCGTCGCTGCGTATTGGTGTAGAAAATCCTGCATGGCGGCCATGCGATCCTGTCGTATCAGCTGTCGGACATCCTCCATTTTTTCTACGAGGTAAATATTGAGGTTGGGCAGCTCAAATACATTGAGGCAAGTAATTTTTACAGGTTGTTTGAGGGCATGGCGAATGGCCAGTGCTTTTTCCAGGGCTGAAACAGAATATCTGGAAAAGTCGATAGGTACGAGAATATGGCTGATACCTGCTTTGGCTCCTTCGGGTACGAGGAGTACGTTGGCTTTGGTTTTTCGCAATAGGTTGGCGGCTAAGGTGCTGTGTTCGTGTGGGTCTGTCCGCTGCCCAATAACCAGTAAATCGGCCTGTATGGCCTCCGATTCAGCGAGCAGCTGTTCGAGCGGATTGCCTTCGCGGAGGTCAGATAACACCCGGGTTTGTTTGTAAAGGGGATGCATCAGGATGCGCTGCGCCACCTCCTCATACACTGCCTTATTCATACCGAGCGGACTTTTTGGTGCTGATCCGGGTTTTTGAAGGCCTTCAAACAACTCGAAACGAGGTATGACATGCAGGATGCGCAGTGCTTTTACAGGTATGAACGCAGTGAAAAAATCCAGATACCGCAGCACGGAATCGGTAGCAGTATCCAGTTCCAAACCAGCCAGCATCTGGCGTACAGAGAAAGCAGCGGTCGGAGCCTTCTTGCTTCGTTTTTCAATGACCAGGGAGCTCATGTGCAGAAAATTTGGTTAGGAATATGAAGGGTGCAAGAACTCTTCTTTCCTTTCCATTTTAGCGCTTTTTTTTGGACATTGAAATGACAACAATATGGTAATCAGGTGATAATTGTCAGGGGTTGCGCCATGTAAATGAAGGAGGCATGGAATACTCAGTATAAGGGCAGGACGGTATATCCGGCGTCGCGCAGTAGCTGGAGTATGCCCTGGGGACCGCCGAGATGACCCGCACCTACTGCAAAGAAAGTAGGTTTTTCCGCCATCATTTTTTCCATGGGTGCTACCCAATTTTTATTGCGATTGAGGATGAGCTGCCTTTCAAAATCGGAAGGTGTTTGGTCGGAAGATAAGGCTTGCTGCAGCGCTTCAATATCCTGGCTTTTGTAGAGGGCGACCAACTGGTCGAGGCCACCTTCCTGATCGGATGCTTTTTGAATGGATTCGAGCAGCATAGTCGCCTGGTCGCGATAAGGTATGCTGTCAAAAAGACTCAACTGAAAGGCGATGGTCTCCAGGCCGTCTATAGGTTTATTTTGGGCTTGGGCCATTTCCGCAAATTGCATTTCATAGGAAACCATGTCGTCGGCCTGACCACCAGCCTGGCTGGTCATAGCTGGGTCAAAAGCACTCAAAAACATAGGTTTGATTCGGTTGAACACAAACATAGGTAGCCCCGATCGCTCGAAATGTTTTTTGACGGTTCGGAAGTCATCCGGAGAAAGCAAGTCCTGTAAGGTGGTATCGTTTTTCATAAACGCCTTCATCATAGCGGATAAAAGCAGCCCAAAATCGGACATTTCATCGAGGTCAATTTCGAAAGTGACGCGTTCGGACGCAAGGAACGCTTCTTCGGTAGGCGCGCTGAGAAAAAAATCGGATTTCCGAATTTGGTGTATCGTTCCGTACACATAAGACGTATCGGAAAGCCCGTTGCCTTGTACCATCCAAAGCAGGGATTTTTCCTGCGCTATCCCAGGTTGAAGAAGGAAAAGCAGGGGAGCGAGCGCATAAAAATAACGCGGTGCCATAGGAATATTCAATTCAGAATTAAAAAATCAGTGCATCTGGTCGAAGTCAGCGACTATATTTAAAAGAAGCAGAATATCATCGAGATAGCCTTTTACCAGGTCGAACCGTACATTGGAACGAAAAATCTGCGGCTCTAATATATCTCCGCTGCCATCCACCGCGAGGTAGATATTCTTTTCCTTAAAAGCCAAAAATAAATCCCGGCCGGTTAGGGTGCTGTAGTGCACGATGGCTTCCTGGATAGGCTCCGACAAAATGCCCGCTACATGCGTCGCTTTAGTTGCATATACCATGAATAGCTGCCGAAATGCCGGATTCAATATTTCATCATCGGCATTTTCTCCGCCATGAAAGGTGAAATCCCGAATGGCATAACTGACAAACTGCCGTCGCCGGCGGGGCCAGATGACAATACTGCCATGGGTTTCTTCAGAAAATAGCGCATGTAGAAAAATCCCCCTGAAAATGGGTACGATAGCGCCGCTTACCTTGGACGTGCCATCTACAAACAACTCACTGAGCTCGAAATCCATTTCGCCGATACGCCCGCGTATGCTGTCTTCTCCTTCATAGGAAACCACCTCCTCCGCGAAAAGTACCGATTGCCGAAATATTTCCTGAGAAATAAAGCGCTGGCTATCGTATTTAAGTAAGCCCATATTGGGTAACCCTTCGATAAATTCGAGAATTAACCCCATAATCCGGGGCTTGAATGTCTGTACGAAGCGTCGGACGCGAACGAGTAAAAATAGTGCATACAACGTGGTGGGTATGGTGAACGCGAGTATCACCACCATTTCGCCTACGTAAAACACCAGGGCAATCATCCCACCAAGCAATAGCACAGATCCGCTGAGCAAGCGGATAAGCCGCCTGCGAAGGCGTTCCATACGCAGTAATTCGGGATGAATGGTGTGGTTGTAAAATATGCGAAACTGGTCTTGTTGCCTCATGCGGAGTGGTGTTTGGCGAAGGGCTAAAGTTGAGAAATAAAATAAATCCCCGCGGAGACTTTTCTGTTTTTTTCAATAGAATACTCGCTTGAATGCAGGGAAACATAGTATGTCCAGCCGTGGACGCGTGCCGGGCATTGCGGGATGGGGTTAAACACCGGATTGTTTCAATAGAGCAACCAACCTCCACGGTCATTGCGCCCTCTCTGGGTTGGGATATATCCAAAAAGGCGAAATCAGGATATTCCGTTCGGTACAAAAAAGGTCGTGTAGAGGCGTAAGCCGGCTAATCAGCGGTCATTTCCTCTTGTACGTTAATATAAAAACCAGTAATTTTGCAGCCTTATGAAGAACGCTAGATTTATTTTTTACCCGTTGTTGTTGCTGACGCTGTCTGCGTCGCTGACTTCGTGCAAGAGTGAGTTTGAGAAAATCCGCTCCAGCGGCGACCCTCAGTTGCTGTATGATAAAGCACAGGCGTACTACCAGGAAAAGTCCTACCAGAAAGCACAATCGCTGTTTGAACTGGTTATCAGCAGCTTCCGGGGGAAAAAAGAGGGAGAGGATATCTACTATAAATACGCCTACACGTTTTACTATCTCGGAGATTATATCCTGGCTGCCAACTATTTCAAGACATTCGCACAGACCTATTCCGTGAGTCCCTTGCGGGAAGAAGCGGAATTTATGATAGCCTACTGCAATTATCAGCTTTCTCCGAGTTTTCGACTAGACCAGGAGTACACCAACCTGGCCATCGCTTCCTTTGAAAACTTTATCGTGCTTTTTCCGGAAAGCCCGCGGGCTGCCGAATGCAACCGGCTGATTGATGAGTTGCGTGCTAAGTTGGAAAAGAAAGCCTACGAAGAAGGGAAGCTGTATTTTCATGTCCGGCAATATCAGGCGGCGATGAACTCGTTCGAAAACCTGCTGAAAGACTTTCCGGAGACCAGCGATGCGGAAGAAGTGCGCTATATGATCTACAAAGCATCGTACTTGAGAGCCGCCAATAGCGTGATTGAAAAGCGCAAGGAACGGTTTGAAGATACGGTAAAGATAATCGACGAATTCTTGTACCGGTTCCCGAAGTCGGGATATAAAGGTGAACTGGAAGCCGTCCGCAAAGAAATAACTGTTAAAATAAAACAACTGGAGAATGTCTGATATCAAGAACAAGGTGCAAGGTCTGGATCCCAATGTGCGTGCCCGCGATATGGATTCCATAGCAAGACGGTCTGCTAATATCTATGAATCACTGGCTATTATCACCAAACGCTCACGTCAGCTGGGGGTAGAAATCAAGCGCGAACTGCACAACAAGCTCGATGAATTTGCAGTTTCGTCCGATGCTATCGAAGAAATCAGCGAAAACAAAGAGCAAATCGAAATCTCCAAGTTTTACGAACGGCTCCCCAATCCGGCTATCATCGCTATGGAGGAGTTTCTGAACGACGAGATTGTTTTCCGCTATGCAGACGGCAAAGCGAAAAATCAGGCCTAATCGAAGCTACTTTCCTTCTGATTGGCCGGCACCAGCCAAACCCGTTGCGATTATTTTCGCTCATCGCTCATGTCCGAATCGCTACAAGGTAAACATATCCTTCTTGGAGTCAGTGGGAGCATAGCCGCCTATAAGGCCGCTGTGCTCGTACGGCTTCTGGTAAAAGCGGGTGCCACCGTTCGGGTCATCATGACACCGGATGCCACTCACTTCGTCACTCCGCTGACTTTCTCCACGTTGTCAAAACAACCCGTTTTCGCTTCGGTGGCCACCGATAGCGGCTGGAACAACCACGTCGAGCTGGGACTGTGGGCCGATGCGCTGGTAATAGCACCCGCTACGGCCAATACGCTGGCCAAACTGGCAGTAGGTATCTGTGATAATATGTTGACTGCCTGCTACCTATCCGCTCGGTGCCCGGTTTTTTTAGCGCCGGCTATGGATGTGGATATGTGGCATCATCCGGCTACTCAAGCCAACGTATCTACCCTCCGCCAGCGGGGCAACCACCTTATACCCGTCGGGAAGGGCGAGCTGGCTAGCGGTCTCAATGGAGAAGGACGAATGGCCGAGCCGGAGGAAATTATACACCATCTGGCTGCTTCACTGACACCCCTAGCAAGCCTCGCCGGCAAATCTATCCTGATTACCGCCGGACCTACCTACGAACCGATTGACCCCGTCCGATTTATTGGCAACCGATCGTCGGGCAAAATGGGTGTCGCCCTGGCTCATGCCGCCGCTGCCCGTGGTGCACAGGTCACGTTGATCCTGGGGCCTTCCACCCAATCCGTACAGGCTAATATACACCTGGTTCGTGTCGAAACAGCTTCCGAAATGTACGAAGCGGCCCTCGCACACTGGCCAACCCACGAAGCCGCTATTCTTTCTGCGGCTGTATCGGATTATCGCCCCCCAAATCCCCAACAGGAAAAAATAAAGAAAAAGGGCGGTGAATCTATGCATATCGAGCTGGTTCAAAATCCGGATATCGCCGCCTCCCTCGGACAACGCAAAGCCCCAAACCAGATTTTAATAGGTTTTGCACTCGAAACAACCGATGCGGAAGCCAACGCCCTCCAAAAACTCCACAGAAAAAACTTCGATTGCATCGTACTCAATTCGATGTCGGATCCTGGCGCAGGCTTTAATACGGATACCAATAAAGTTACTTTGTTTTTTGGAAACAATAAGCGCGCAGATTTTAAGTTAAAATCCAAAAAAGAGGTAGCAGATGATATCCTCGATGCGCTGCAGCACCTTTTTAACCAAGCCCGGCTTGCGCCTTAACCCGAAACGCGTTTTCTTTGAAAACGCCTCTGTCTTATCCAATCCTTATATGCCTGCAATTATGAAACGCTTTTTATTCCTGTCTTTTCTACTGGCATACACATTCAGCTCCTTCGCCCAGGAACTGAATGTCACCGTGAAAATCAATGTACAAAAACTCCAGACCGCCGATCCTCGGATTTTCGAAACCCTCGAACAGGCTATCGCAGAGTTCATGAATAATACCAAATGGACGGAAGATGTATTTGATGTCAGCGAACGCATCAACTGCAACTTACTCATTACCCTTCAGAAAGAGACGTCACCTACCAGCTTTTCGGCAGATTTGGCTATCCAGGCCTCCCGCCCTGTCTATGGCAGTAGCTATGAGACAGCGCTGTTCAATCATATTGATCGGGACGTATCCTTTACGTACGAGCAGTTTCAACCACTCCAATACAGCAAAAACGCATTCAACGACAACCTCTCTGCCGTGCTTTCCTTTTATGCATTTACTATCCTGGGTCTGGATTACGATTCCTTCGGGCTGTACGGAGGGGAGCCTTATTTCCTGGCTGCTCAGGATATCGTCAATACCGTGCCACAAAGTGGTGAATATTCCGGATGGCGACCAGCCGAGGGTCAAGGCAACCGCAACCGATTCTGGATCGCTGAAAATATGCTTTCTCCCCGAATCCGATTGCTGCGTCAGGCAATGTACACCTACCATCGACAAGCACTGGATATCATGCACCAGGATGTAGCTAAAGGTAGATCCCTTATGTCCGAAGCCCTCGAAAACGTCCTTAAAGTGAACCAAACCTACCCCAACTCCGTGGCTATTCAAATGTTTATCAACGCGAAGAGCCAAGAACTGATGGAGATTTTCAAACTGGGTACCGGACCGGAAAAAGAACAGGTTATTCGCGTGATGTCTCGCATTGATGCCGCTAATACGGCTAAGTACAGAGCCCTCAACTAACTCAAGACCCCGCCTTACTTGTTTCTGCCTGCGCGTCCTCCTTTGGAAGTGTATAGCCGGAGCCGCTTATAAGCATTCAACTATGTCGAATACCATGTCTGCCCCCATTCACGTTGCTATTTTTGCATCGGGCACCGGATCCAATGCCCGAAAGCTAATTGAGTATTTTAGCCATCGGGAGGATGTGAAAATTTGCCTCATAGTATCTAATAAAAAGGATGCGCCAGTTCTTCAACTAGCCGCCGCGTATCATATTCCCACCCAGGTAATCCATCGTACCTATTTCTACGACACGGAAAACCTGCTGGAAGTACTGCGGTCTTATGGGGTTTCGTTTATTGTCTTAGCTGGGTTTCTCTGGAAGATTCCGGCCTACCTGGTAGCCGCTTTTGATCACAAAATGGTCAATATTCATCCCGCACTTCTGCCGGCTTACGGCGGTCAGGGAATGTACGGAATGCACGTACATCAGGCCGTGTGGCAAGCCAAAGAGGAGTGGTCCGGTATCACCATTCATTTCGTAAATGCGCATTACGATGAAGGCGATATCATTTTTCAGGCTCGCTGCGTCCTTGCCCCAGGCGATACCCCTTCAGATATTGCCCATAAGGTGCAGGCGTTGGAGCATCAGTATTTCCCCGGCGTAGTGGATGCCCTGCTGACAGGTGCCCCGCTGCCCAAACCATCCATGATATATTGACTCTATTTCCCATCATAAACCAAACGTATGATAACCCGATTTCTATCCTTCGCCCTAATGCTCTGCTTCGTCAGCCCTTCCATCGGACAAAGCTGGAAACAACTCGAAAAAACAGCAGATGCCTATTTTAAAAATGGCGACTACGTCAAGGCCGCTTCTTCCTATGAAAGTGCCTGGAAAAAAAAGAACAGGAAAGAACTGATGTTTAAAATTGGTGAAACGTACTTTTTGCTCCGGGATTTCAAGAAGGCGGCGGAAGCGTATGAAGTGGTAAAGAACGATGCAGCGGATTTTCCACTGGTCGGACTGAAATATGCTCGTAGCTTGAAACAAACCGGTCGGTATGACGAGGCCGCCAAAGCTTTTCAGCGCTTTAGAGATAGCTACACAGGAGAGGGTAAGGCCACTATTGTTGAGATCGTACAGACGGAGCTAAAAGGCTGCGATTTGGCTAAAACACTTTCTCCCGAACCGGAAGTGGAGATTACCCGCCCCGGCAATGGTATCAATACCTCCGACAACGAGTTTGCCCCTATCTCTATCGCACCGGATATCCTGTACTTCTCTTCTACTATGGGTGGCCAGGCCAGGATTTATCGCTCCAACTACCTGGGCGAGGCCTGGGGTAAAAGTACTACTCCGCCTAATTTCCCACTTATTCAGAATGGACAATACTGCCACGGCACTATTTCACCCGATGAAACCCGCCTCTATTTCACCATCTGTGAAAATAAAGGTCAGTTGGATAACCTCGCTACCCGTTGCGAAATTTTCGTGATTCGCAAACATGAAGGTGGATGGTCTGCCCCCGAACGCCTGCCCGATTATATCAACGCAGCAGGGGTAACCGCTACTCAACCTTGTGTCACTCACCGTGGCGATGTCGAAATCCTTTATTTCGCATCCAACCGGTCCGGTGGAAAAGGTGGCATGGATATTTGGTATGTTACGCGCAACCTGAACAGCGACGCTGGCTTCTCCCAGCCGGTCAACGCGGGATCTATCAATACGATGGGACATGAAATGACTCCTTTTTACGATACAGAAGAGGAAACGCTGTATTTCGCTTCTACTGGCCTCCCTTCCCTCGGAGGATTTGATTTGTTTAAGGCAAAGGGTGATCTCACGAGCTGGACAACCCCGGAAAATATTGGCCTTCCCTACAACTCTCTCGTAGATGATATGTACCTGATTAAGGGGAAAGGTGGAAATTCCGTCTTTTTAAGCTCTAACCGGATGTATGGCACGGATAAAACCTCCACCCGGGATGATGATATTTTTGAATTTAAGCTAAGCCCCAAGTCGATTATGCTCGAAGGAGCCGTATTTGATAAGGATCTGAGTGAACTTTTATCAAGCTATCACCTCTCCTTGTACGAAATCCAACCCGATGGTCGCGAAAATCTATTGCTTAGCAGGGTCTTTTTGGACGGAAATTATGTGCTGGACATACTTCCTAACCGCCAGTATAGGGTGGAAGTAAATGCCGAAGGGTATGAAAGCGGTGAGTACGCTATTTTTACCAATAATCCTTCTGTCGTTACGTATGGCCAGCCTCTATTCCTGAAAAAAGTGGGGGGCCATCCGGAGCTTAGCTTACCTAATCCGGTAAAACCAGCGGAAAACCCGGATACCCGGCCAACGAATCCTTCGCCGAGCTATCCAACTGTTCCGGAAGGAAGTATGTACACCCTACGGGGCACCTCTGCTTCAGACAACCTGGAGTACCAGTCCAACGCTCCCCGTTTGCAAGGGGTGTATTACAAAATTCAATTAGCTGCCTCCGCTAAGTATAACCCAGCGGAATACCGCTACTCAAAACTGTCCAGCCTGGGATCCATGCAAACGGAATTTATTCCTTCCAGAAACCTTACCCGCATCCTGCTGGCCGATTTTGTGTCGGTCGCTGATGTCAAAAAAGCGTTGGCTGATGTCAAAAAGGCTGGATTTACAGCTGCCTATATCGTCAAATACGAGAATGGGGTTCGATATGGAAAAATAAACCTGTAGGTAGAAGGGTATAAATAGGCTAAGTAGGTTTATAAAAAGCAAAGTGCCTCGCCGCCGGCGAGGCACTTTGCTTTTTATAAACCTACTTAATGAATACGTGTAGTAGCCACGAACTTTGGCTTGTGATTCGATTCGGTGCGTGTCGTATGTACTGCTTCTAAAATAAGGACTTGCCTGCATTGCCCTGAAGCCCTCCGGTATGGATTGCGCAGATGGTGCTCCCTCTGGGGAAGAAGTCTTTTTCAATCAGATCTAGCAGGCCAAAAAATAGTTTTGCTGTATAGACTATATCGAGTGGGATACCGTGTATTTGGTGAAACTGGCGAATGAAGGCGCGCAATTCCGGTGTGTCTCTGGCGTAGCCTCCGAAATGATAATGGGGTTCAATACGCCATCGGCTGGTATATTTGAGTTGGTCTGTCGGTAGAATATGCTGGATTTCCTCTTCCATAAAATTTCCTTTCAGGGCAGGGAAGCCGATAAGTGCTGCGCGTCCTTGGAGGCCCTGAATCAAGCCGGCGAGCGTCCCTCCTGTTCCACAACTTACGGCACAAGCGTCGGGTTGGCATTGCTCATATAGCTCTGTTGCAAGCTCCTGGCATCCGCGCAGCGCCAGGTGGTTGGTACCGCCTTCCGGCAAGATGTATGTCTCTGAATCCAATAGCCCGAGCTCCGCTGGGATGTTCGACGTATTTTTTTGCCGGTAGCGCTCCCTGTCGATGTAGTGCAGCGACATGCCACAGCGTTGGGCGAAGGCTAAGGTGGGGTTCAAGGGTTGATGTAGCTCACCCCGAATGATACCGCTGGTGCGAAATCCAAAAAGGACACCCGCCGCCGCACAGGCAGCTATATGATTGGAAAAAGCACCTCCGAAGGTGCATAAGTGGGTGTATCCGTTATCACGGGCTTCGAGCAAATTGTATTTCAGCTTACGCCACTTATTTCCACAAAAAGCAAAATCTCCGGGCTCAACCTCCATATACAACAAATCATCGCGTTTTACCAGGAGCTGAACGCCTTTCTCCTCCAGCAGCGGCGCCCGGAGAGCCTGTACGGGACTAGGCGCTAAAGCTGTCAGTACGGACCATGTATCCATTTTTAGGCCATTATTGGAATAAGGAATATTTGTGAAGGGAACGTACCGTGACGGCACGCAAGTGGGAACGTGTGAAAAAAGGCATTTTTATGGGTAAATCGGAATGGATAGTGTGCCTAAATAGAAAATTCTTCGCCCATAGCGAAGAATTTTCTATTTATCCCACCATGCTCTTTCGGGTCATCAGTAGCCAAAGATCTCTTCGAGTGAGCGTTCTGTGACAGGGCCGAATGACTGAAGATAGGACAGGTCCACCGCTTCTCTGTCGCCGAGTACCAGAAAGGTATAGTTTCGGTTTTGGACGTAGCGTTGTTGGAATTGAATCAAATCTGCCGGACTGATTTGTTTCATCCGATGATAAAGGTCTTTCTGCAAGTTGTGCGAAAAACCGAGATCCTGGGTGGAGCGGTAGTGGTAGTATATTTCAGAGGGTGTCAGGCGTTCACTTTCTATTTTTTTGAGTATTGCCAGGCGTGCCTGCTCTATTTGTTGGGTATCTATCGGCATGTGCTGAAGTATTTGCAGCAGCGCGGGAATGGCGTCCGGCAGCTTATCGGGTTGTGTGCCGACATAGGCCTGTAGATAGTGGGCAAGGTGTTGTTGGCGTGGTGAGCCATAGTAGGCATAAGTGGAATAGGCGAGTGCTTTGGACTCCCGTATTTCCTGGAATACAACCGAAGAAAGGCCGTATCCGAAATAGTCGTTGTACAAATCGCGCATCAAATGTTCTTCGAGATGGAAATGCGGGGTGCCCTTGGACAGCATAAGCACATCGGCCTGTACAATGGGAAAATGCACAAAGAGCACCTGGTTGTGCGCCGTCTCTAATTCGGGGAAGCTGCGGTTTTCGGGAAGCGGCAACGGTGGGTACGCCGGCTGGTGATAGCGCTGAAGCAGCCGGACTACTTCGGCGGCCGGCTGTTGGCCGTAGTAATAAATTTGATGTGGGTATCGGGTAAGTGAGCGGATGTGTCCTACTAATTTTTCGGGATGTACCGCCTGAAGTTCCTGGGCGCTGAGCCGATAGGTGAAAGAGGAGTCTGGCCCATATTTTGCATAGCTCGACATCGCATGCCGGAGAATGCTGCTGCGGTCGCTCTTGGCGTGTTCGCGCTGCATAAGAATATCCGAAATCAGATTTTGGAGGGCATCCTCGTCGGGATGGATATGCTCCAACAAATATTCCAATAACTCCAGCCCTTTTTCAAAGGATTCCTCCAAGCCGGATAGCGAGATGAATGCCCGCTCATCCTGATAGTTGACCTCAAAGGAAAGGCCGAGTCTAAAAAACTGAATTTGAAGCTCTTCAGGGGTATATCTACCCGCACCGAGGTAGGGGAGGTACTTGAGCGCCAGGGCGAGGTGCCGGTCGCTGTTTTTTCCAAACTCGAAGATATAATCCATGCGAAAGAGTTCATTCAGCGGATTATGTACGTAGTCGAGCGAAAGCGAGTCGGAAATGCGATGAACTGATATGGCGGAATCAAAATCAGCGAAAACCGGCTCCAAAGAAGGTACGGAGTGGTTGTAAAACGCTTGTGCAAATTCTGAAATAGCTTCTCGCTGTAGCTCTACGGCGGTGATAGGAGGTTTCTCGACTTTGATTTGGCTCAGATCGTCTCCCTGATGCTTGTAGATGGCTACATAGTTGTCGTCGCGGAGATGGGTGCGCACGAAATGAACAATCTGCTCTTTTGTAACGGATTCCATCCAGGCAAACCGGTTGGCCATCCGCGACCAGTCAATACCTAATATGTAGGCAGAGGCCATGAGTTGTACCCGTGCTTCGTTGGACTCCAGCGATTTTGTTTCACCCAGCTTAAAGTCTTTGATGACTGCTTCTGGCAGCCACGCTGGAAAATTTCCTTCCCGGAGCTCTTTGAGCGTGCGGAGCAGTAGTTGTTCGATTTCCTGTAATGTCTGGCCTTCGCGTGGTTTGGCGTAAAGGCCAAAGACGGAATAATCTTCGTGGGCAGTCATCCATGCTTCTGATTCGAGCACGAGCTGCCGTTGGTTGATTTGTAGATCGAGCAGGCCTGCCTGTTGATTGTACAACAAATGCTGGATGAGGGTGGCCATGAGGGGTGCATCGCTCTGGCTATTGCCCATGCGCCATCCGAGGAGTAAGTAAGGTGCTTCCTTACCTGTCACATCGATGCGTATGGGTTGCTCGATGGGAGGCTGTGGTTCGAAGGTGAAAGGGGGAACTGGTCTGGCTTCCATTTTCCCAAAATAGGTTTCGGCCAAGCGAATGGTTTCGGCTATATCCAAGTCGCCGGACATAATGAGCGCCATATTTCCGGGCACATAATAGGTCTCAAAAAAACGCTGGATATTGATCATGGACGGGTTGCGGAGGTGCTCTGCTGTACCCATCGTCGTTTGGGTGCCGTAGGGGTGGTTAGGGAAGAGTGCCTCGTTCAGGGCATAGCTCACTTTTCTAAAATCGCGATCCTGGTTGATATTGAATTCTTCGTACACGGTTTCTAGTTCCGTGTGAAAAAGGCGGAGAGCCATCATGCGGAATCGCTCAGCTTCCAGGAGCATCCAACGCTCGACCTCATTGGAAGGGATGTCGTTTACATAAACAGTTTGTTCTACCCAGGTATAGGCATTGACATTTTTCGCGCCAATGGTACTGGCTAGTTTGTCGTATTCGCTGGGAGCTACCAGCTTTGCTGCTTCAAAGGAAAGGCGGTCGATAGCTGCATAAATCTGCTGGCGTTCGGCTTCGTCCTTTGTTTGGCGGTGTAATTCATACAATTGGGCTATCTGATCCAGCATCGGCTTTTCCTTTTCCCAGTCCAACGCGCCAATCCGGCTGGTTCCTTTGAACAGCATGTGCTCCATATAGTGCGCCAGACCGGTGGTATCGGCGGGATCTTGTTTGGAACCAGCACGCACGACGATGTGCGTATAAATACGGGGTTCTTTTTTATTGACACTCAAAAAAAGCTGAAGGCCGTTGCTAAGCGTATAGCTATGCACCTGAAGTGGATCGTGGAGGGTATTGGGATTGGGAATGCTTGCTTTTGTCATGAATTCTTAATTATAAACGCCGATGTTGTTGGCAAATAAAACTCAAAGGTAGCTAAGTTAGTTCAATTGCGGGTTCTCATGCTGCTCGTATGCGGTTTTCGGGAGGTAGTATTAGCAGGGTTCAAAGTTTTTCCTTAGAATTACTGCTGTTCTCTATTGACTTCATCGACAAAAAAAATTACCATGCAGCAGGTATTCCTAACGTTACTTTTCCTCACTGGACTAGCGTTGTCCTCTTGTGCGCAGTCGCCGGCCGCACCCCCGCTTTCTGCTAATGCAGATCCTTTATACAAAAACCATGCCCTGTACAAGGAAAAATCTATCACCACGAGGCGATTTAAACACAGCGATATAGAGCCTATTATCAAAAGCCTGCCCGCTCCGTTTGCAGTGAAGCCAGTCGGAAAGTCGATGGAAGGACGGTCTATCTATCACGTGAAAATGGGCAACGGCCCGGTTCAGGTATTGCTTTGGTCTCAGATGCACGGCGATGAGTCCACCGCCACGATGGCCCTGATGGATATCTTCCGGTTTATGCAGCGCAGCGACGAGCTGAACCCCCTGCGCGAGCTCTTGCAAAAAGAGCTGACTATTCATTTTATCCCGATGCTCAATCCGGATGGGGCCGAACGCTTCACCCGTCGCAACTACCTCGATATCGATATCAATCGCGACGCCCAACGGCTGGTAACTCCGGAAGGCCAGCTGCTGAAACGCGTACGCGATAGCCTCAACGCAACCTGGGGATTTAATCTGCACGACCAAAACCGCTATTATTCCGCCGGCCTCAATCCGCACATGGCCTCTGTGTCCTTCCTGGCACCCGCCTTCAATGTAGAAAAAGATATCAATGAGGTGCGCGGGAATGCCATGCGCCTGATAGGGTTCATGAATCGCACCCTTCAGCAATATATTCCGGGCAAAGTGGCGCGCTATGACGATACCTTTGAACCCCGCGCATTTGGCGATAATATCCAAAAATGGGGCACGAGCACCATCCTCATCGAATCTGGTTCGCTCCCCAATGACCCGGAAAAACAAGAACTGCGCCGCCTCAATTTTGTCGCTATCCTCACCGCACTCGAAACGATTGCCAATGAAGGCTACGCCGCGTACGACTATAGCTTCTATGAGGCCTTGCCATTCAACGAAAGCAACGGATTCCATGATTTGATCCTGCGCGAAGTGGAGATTCAGCGCAGCGGACGCTGGTACAAAGTTGATCTGGCTTTCCGACGGGAAGAAGTAAACACCGGTAATGCCCGGTCCTATTACTACCGCGGCTCGGTTGCTGATGTAGGGGATATGTCCATTTTCTACGCCTATGACGATGTGAATCTGGCGGGATATCGGGCAGTGCCCGGCAAGGTCCATTCCGTAGTAGCACCTAATACCGCTGCATTGGCTACTATGGATATTCTTTCCTTGCTTCAACAGGGCATCACGGATATCCCGGTTTCTTCTTTCGAACTAAGCCCCCTATATAGCCAGTTGCCAGTGCGCATGGTGAAACCAGGCACCAAAAATGAAGGGATGGTTCGCTTGGGTACAAACCCCTCTCTGGTACTTCAAAAAAATGGAAAAACGGACTACGTGGTAGTAAACGGGTTCTTATTTGATGTGCGCCAGGATGCACAGAAAATTAAGGAGTTGGTAAAACAAGCCGGACAGTAACCTATGCATAGTATCACCACCACCAACGCACCTACGCCTGGAGGACATTACTCGCAGGCCATGGTGCACCATGGATTTGTTTTCGTGGCTGGACAGTTGCCGATATTTCCCAACGGGGAAAAATGCCTAGATAGCATCGAAACCCAAACAGCCCTGGTGCTAGACAACCTGCGCGCTATTCTGGAAGCATCCGGCAGTAGTATGTCGCAGGTACTGAAAACGACCGTCTATGTAGCGGATATCCAGCTTTGGGGTCGCGTAAACGCTGTGTACGCCGAAAAATTTGGCAGCCATCGCCCAGCCAGAGCTATCGTGCCTGTTCCCGAACTGCACTATGGGTTCGGTATCGAAATCGAAGCCATCGCCGCAGTAAATCCCTAGCGGTGCTTTGAGCTAGTTTCTGGTTCGTTAAAAAGCACATCGGAGTATTTGGCAGCAACTATCCGGAGGCTATCTAAAAAGTCCTTTGGCGGTATGCACCGCCAAAGGACTTTTTTTAAAAGAAACCCACCTTCTGTGGCGGAATACTTTTCAGACCGCCTCAGCGCGGTTTGGCTTATTTGTTCATTTGCAGCGGTTCGGCTGATTTAAACAGCGAGTATGAGACAGCTTCTACCTTGGCCTTATAAGCGGCAAAGTCTTTTTCCATAAAAGTGTTGACTATTTCGAGTATGGAGGCAGTATGTTTCCTGGCTACCTCCATCGTACGGATAGCTGCCTGGTTGGGAGTGCCGTCCAGGGCACGGAGGTACTGCATGGCGGCACCCATCGAGCGCTGTAAGGTGGGATTCGGATAGGGAGCTACTTTCGACCCGCCTTCTCCCCATATCATTTTTTCTATCTGGGTGATACTATCCTGCATGGCTTTTCCCAGTTTAGCCATTTGCTGTTTGGTAGAATCCGGTACCAGCCCTAACGCTGCATCTACGCGCTTAATCGTATTGGAGGCATCGCGGAGCCGCTCCGCAATAGCTGCCGCGGATTTGGTAATTTTGTCCATTTCCCGGTAGGCGGCATCGCGGGCTTTCAGATCGTCGATGGATACATTAAGTCGGGGATCGGATTTGACGGCGACCACCGTGGAATCTTTATAGGTGCCGTAGGAAACGATAAGGTGGTACGTGCCGGGCAGCACGGCTGGTCCTGGAGGTACATCGGCATCCGGCCGGCGTTCTTGGCGCATTAGACCGGCGATTCCATTTCGCTCCAGGCCCCAGGAAATTCGGGTAAGTCCGGTATCGAGGGGTGTGCTGAATGTGCGCACGGTATCGCGATTCATATCAAGGACGATTACCTTGGCTCGTTCGGGGCGTTTGGCCGCTTTGGGCTTTTGATCCGGTTCTGGATGCTGGATGACGGGCATTGACGTCTTTTTGCCTTTTTCGGGAGCCGATACTACGGGTTTTGCAGGTACTGCCGTACTGTATGTATCGGGTTTGTTCCATACCGTGATGATGGCGTTGGCGGATTTGGTCTGGCCTTCAAAGCGACCCATAGCGGGAAAGTGATAGCCCAGGAAGGACTTGTAGGAGGCAAGGTATGCGTCGGGAGCAGGGAATACCCGCAGTGGCTGTTCGAGCACTTTGCCCTGGGTCTGCGACATCTCGCGGAATGGGCGCAGGTCGTCTAGAACCCATAATGCCCGTCCGAAGGTAGCAATTACGAGATCCTGATCGCGGGGGTGGATTTTGAGGTCGCTGGTGGGTACGGAAGGATAGTTGTTCATCCATTTATTCCAGTTAGCTCCTCCGTCGATGGTGAAAAACAGGCCATTATCGGTGCCGAGCCAGAGGTGGTTGGGGGCTTCAGGGTCCTGGGTAATGGACAAGGCATAGCCCTGGACTTTCGTTTCATCGGCAATCTGGGTGAATGTTTGGCCGTAATTGGTGGTATGGAAAGCCATGGGGCGGAAGTCGTTGCGTCGGTAGTCGTTGACGATGACGAAGGCTTCGCCGGCATTTTTCTGGGATACTTCTATGAATGGAACCCAGCTACCGGGGTTAACACCGGGTAGTTTGCTAAGTAGATTTGTCCAGTTTTTACCTCCATCGCGGGTGAGTTGCAGGTTGCCGTCATCCGTACCAACCCATACAACTTGCGCATCTACAGGACTGGGAGCTATGGCGATGATCGTGGTATTATTTTCAGCGGAGGTAGCATCATAGGTGAGTCCGCCGGTATCTTTACGTTGCCGGGTGGTATCGTTGGTAGTGAGGTCTGGGGAGATGATTTCCCAGCTTTGGCCACAGTCTTTGCTGTAGTGTACGAATTGGCTTCCGTAGTAGATACCGCAAGCTTGGTGCGGATCCTGTGCAAATGCGGAGTTCCAGTTGAAACGCAGCTCTACATTGTCGGGATGGGTAGGTCGGATATAGGTGGTTTTGCCGGTTTCGCGATCTACCATGCCAAGGTTGCCGCCTTGCGACATAGCATATACGTAACGGTTATTATCTGGTCGGAAAGATACATCGAATCCATCGCCGAAATACACTTCCTGCCAGTGGCTGTTTTGGATGCCCCCACTCTGCCATACGTTGCTTGGTCCGACAAAAGAGCCGTTGTCTTGTAACCCGCCCGCTACGTTGTAGGGGATGCTCATGTCGTAGTTGATGTGATAGAACTGGCCGACCGGGATATTGTCGGCAAATACCCAGTTGATACCCCCATCATGGGTAATATTCAGGCCTCCGTCGTTCCCGTCGATCATGAAATTGGGGTTTTCCGGATGAATCCACCAGGCGTGGTGATCCGGGTGTACACCAGAGTAGGGGAGCAGGGTCTGGAAGGTTTTACCTCCGTCTTCGCTCTTGGTCACGAGAGAAAACAGGTTGTAGATTCTGTTTTCATTTTTGGGATCCACATAAATATCATGGTAGTAAAATGGCCGGTTGCTGACATCGTCCCCTTTGCTTACCTGTGTCCAGTTAGCCCCTCCGTCGTTGGAGCGGTAGAGTCCGTTCTCTTTAGCTTCCACCAGTGCATATACGACATTGGGTTTGGAAGGTGCAATTGCCAAGCCGGTACGGCCGAGGTTACCTGCGGGGAGACCATCTTTTTCGGTGCGTTTTGTCCAGGTGTCGCCACCGTCGTGGGTGACGTATATGCCGGAACCAGTGCCACCGGAAGTAAAGAACCAGGGCTGGCGGTTGAACTCCCAGAGTGCTGCAATCAGCTTGTTGGGGTTGCTGGGATCGACTACCAGGTCGGCGCATCCGGAGCGATCATTGGTGTACAGTATTTTTTCCCAGGTTTTTCCCGCATCCTTCGTACGGTAGATCCCTCTTTCGGCACTGGCGCCAAAAGGTGCGCCCTGTGCACCTACGAATACGATATTCGGATTGTCTTTGTGGATGACAATGCGGTGAATCGTCTGAGTACCGGTGAGGCCCATGCACTTCCATGTTTTGCCCCCATCGAGACTGCGATATACGCCTGCGCCGGTATTGAGTGAGTTGCGCGGGTTGCCTTCTCCGGTTCCTACCCATACTTCACTGGGATTGCGCTGGTTGATGGCGATAGCTCCCACCGACAGCACGGGCTGCTCGTCAAAAACAGGTTCCCATTGGATTCCCCCACTCGTAGATTTCCATACCCCGCCGGAGGCCGTGCCGGCATAGATGATATCGGGATTACTTAAATCCACATCGATAGCAGTGACCCGGCCACTCATACCGGCGGGACCGATATTGCGTGGGGTGATGCCTTTGAACCACTTGGTATCGAGTGCCTGGGCGCCTAAAAGTAGCGGCAGCAAGGCACCAAGGCAGATAAGTACAATTTTCCTGTTCATACATTTCTGGTTTTATTCCCATAAATGTAAGCACAAGAACTCGGTTGTTTTTTGAAATTAGAAGCTACTTTTTGAAATCAAGAAGTCCGAAATTTTTTTATCCTCATGAAATCTATTATTGTCAATTGCTCCTATCCCATGCACCCAACCCTTGTTTGTGTATTGCCAAATTACATAATCGCATGTTGGTTCGCGCCAAAGGTCTGAAATCCAAAAATTTAAATTAGCTAAATCTTTTTTTTAAATACTTATGGTAGTATGCACATTCACAATATATGATTGGATATACGCCATACTCATTTTTAATCTCAGTACAAAATGATTTGATTTCACGCCTTATCTAGGTTGGGGAGTTCATATGCTTTCTGAATTCTACATCAAGCACTGGATATAAATAGCCTTTAGTTACTTAGCATTCTTTATAAAATTTTTCGCCTGCGATTTTCCGCTTGATTGGTAGCTGAAGAAGTGATATGCCCCAACGGGGATTTTAAATCCGCGCAATTTTTTTAGGTAAGTCGAATAGTTGGTATCCACATGGGTGCTTCCTTCTGTCGTTTTTAAAAAAACAAAATCAGGTTTATTCTTCTCTACAAGTAATTTCCAGTCTATCGTCCGTTGATGATGGGATATATCAATCCCCCAACAAAATTTTTTTCGTTTTTTCCCAGAGATTGGTCTGGTTGGTGCCGATGCGCAACTTCTCTTTTAAACGATTTCCGCAGGTACTTTTTAATGGGGGGCTCTATAGTGATAGGCAAGCGTACTTAATCCTACTTGAAGGATTAAGGTAAGGTACTCTAAATGCGTGCTTTTGTCTCCATGAGGTTGAGTCGCTTTTTAGGTAAGGGTTGATTGTGAAGGTTTTGAATCACAAATTACGGAATAGTACCAGGCTGTGTCCGCTGCGCTTAGCGGCTAAATACCTGATTCAGCATATTTGCCAATCGGTACCCACTAAGTGCGAGTTGTCGGCGAACGACGGCTTGCCCTTGGGTAAGGTAAAAATCGGTAGGTTCTTCGCCTGGTTTGAGATAGCTATCCCGTCCTTTATCGTCCTTGCCTTTTACACCGCGATAGCCGTATTGCATAGCCAATTTATGGCTTTCGAGTGCCCAAAAATCTGGGTCGAGGGTGGATGCATTGGGAAAAGCCGTTTCGGGAAACTCGGTCATGAGCTGGGTGGCCAGGGTTTTCAAACGCTCTATCTGAGCCTCGGTGAGGGGCTCTTTGGGTTTGCCATAGGGGCGAATATCGTTGAATGGGCTGAGAAAACCACAACCGTCGTCCCAAAGTGCGTGCAGGTTATTCCAGGTATTGCTTTTTAGTGCGAACCCATTTCCGCCTTTATTCCCACCTGGTTGTTCATCGCTGAACACGGAGGTACTGTGCAGGGGTTGGTGCAGATCGCTTACGAAATGCACTAGAAAACCGAGAAAACGTGCTTTTTCAGCCTCTTTGACGCGGTTGTTTTTGAGAATATAGTTCGATTCGTTGATAGCCCATAGAATATCGATTTCCGGATTGTCGGGGAGTGCGATACCGTCTGGATTACTGGGGATATTGGTATAGTGCCAGGAATCGTAGGCCCTTACGCCGTCGGCCTTGAGGTCATCAGGCCAGGGACCTAAGGCAATAAAATGGTTCACCTGTGGGTAGTCTCTCCGCAACTGTTGGGTCAGGGCATCCACTTTTTTACGGGCGGGTTCTTCCAGTTTGAGGTAAGCAACCATGGCCGTGACCAAATGTCCGGGATCCCACCAGGCATTCAGCTTGAGGGAAAAAAATATAGCCACACTAAACAGGGTGCTTCTTTTCATGGTTTGGGTACTTTATTTAAGACGCCAAATTTGCATAAAAAATTTGGAGTTTTATTATTCTGTGCTTTTCAAGTTCGAGTACCTTTTTGCTGCAATGGATGTACTTAGTTCGATATTTTAGAAAACTCAGCCAATGCCAGGTAAGGGGTGGCATAGCTGGCATACTGGATGCCGGATGTGCGTGGCAGAGGATTCCAAATTTATACGTGGTGGGTACCTAGTATAAAAAAGGAAGGAGCGTATTCAAAAAACATTAGCTTTCGTCCGCTAACTTTGACACCAAATCAGGCGATCATGGATACCGGAAAACCTTATAAAAGTGGTAATAAAAAATCTGGCATGCTCCGTCCGATCATCCTGTGTGCGTTGCTATGCGCCTATTTAGCCGCCTATGCCCAATCCCCTAAATACGAGATGCGGGGGGTATGGGTTGCTACCGTAGTAAACCTCGACTGGCCGGTGCGAGGGGCGAGCCCGGCATCACAGCAGCAGGCATTGCGACAGCTTTTCGATCGGCTTAGGGCAGCAGGGATTAATGCCGTTTTTTTTCAGGTGCGCTCAGAAAGCGATGCATTCTACGATTCGCCTAAAGAGCCTTGGTCGTATTATCTCACCGGGGTGCAGGGAACGGCTCCGGTACCTGCCTGGGATCCTTTGGCTTTCGCCATAGAAGAAGCACACCAGCGAGGAATGGAGCTTCATGCGTGGATTAACCCGTTTCGCGTGATACGCAGTATCAGTGCTACCTATCCGAAAGCGTCTGGCCACCTGTCGGTGCAAAAGCCGGAGTGGATGTTGGCCGTCAAAAATATCTTGTTGTTGAACCCAGGCATCCCGGAAGCACGACAGTATCTCATCGAGGTGCTGAGCGATATCGTGCAGCGCTATGAGGTGGACGGCCTGCACTACGACGACTATTTCTATCCCTACGAAGGGATAACTACGGAAGACCAGGCTACGTTTATTCGGTATGGGGGTACCTTGTCGCTGGATGCCTGGCGAGAAGACAATATCAATCGATTCGTCAAGGAACTGGGGCAGGAGGTCTTTAAGTACAAACCCTGGTTGAAATACGGTATCAGCCCATTTGGAATCTGGAAAAATGGAGTACCGGCCGGTGTTACTGGGTTGTCGGGTGCTAGTGTGACGTATGGCAATGGCGTGCGCTGGCTGCAGGAGCAGTGGATTGATTACCTTGCCCCGCAGCTCTACTGGGGATTTGGTGGTAACCAGGATTTTTCCCGTCTTTCTTTGTGGTGGCAAACCCAGCTCAACGGGCGCCACTTATATCCTGGGTTGGCTGCCTATCGGGCGGAGCCGTCCATGACTACCGCTTCCACCTTGTATGCTCCTTCGGAATTACCTCGTCAGATTCGGTTTCTTAGGGAAAAGCAGATTCCGGGCAACCTCCTTTTTCGGGCTGCTAACATTGGCCTTACGCCTACGCAAGGGTTGTCGGATAGCCTGTATTCCGATTTATACCGATTCCCTGCCCTCACACCAATCATGTCGTGGAAGAGCAACGTCCGACCGGCTACGCCGCAAGCATTGCAGCTGGTATCGCGGGTGGGCAGTCGGCACTTGGAGTGGAAGCAGCCGGCTACCGCTTCCGGAGAAGCAGACCCTCGCTTTTTTGCTGTGTATCGGGTGGCGGCTGCTACACAGCCCCGCTGGGCCACTGCAGTCCAATCTGCAGAGAACCTGGTGGCGGTCAGCTCAGCAACTTTTTTCGATGATACCACGCCCGAAGATAGCGAGGTGCCTTTTTGGTATGCCGTGACTGCCCTGAGCGCCAATTCCGTCGAGAGCTTGCCGGCTGTGCCGGAACTACCCACCGCTGCCAGGGAAGCTGGGCGTACTCGAATACGCACGGAGGTGTTTCCCAACCCATTCACCGAAGAATTGCAAATAAGGTATGTATTGGAAAAAACAGCGCGGGTTTCACTGTGGATTGTGCAAGCGGGGGGACAGGAAGTCGCCCGTTTTATCGATGAAGAACGCCAGCCGGCAGGTCGCTATGAAGTCAGCTGGCGGCCTACTGACCGAATGGGAAAACAGATGTATGTGATCGTGTGGGAGGTAGATGGAAAAAGAGTGGCAAAAAAGGTCTTCAGAGGCTAGACCCCAATGAACAACCAAGAATCACAGTTTTTCAACATCTTCCCGGCTAAGGCCCGTGTATCGGGTGATTTTTTCCAGTTGCTCGCCCTGCTGCTTCATTTGGCGGGCAATTTCCAAACTGCGTTTGACTTCGCCTTCCTCCACTCCAATAGCTTTCCCTTCTTCGAAGGAAGTGTCGATCACGTTTTTTAAATCTCGGTATTTTTTGAGGCTGGCTTCGTATTTGCTTCGTTCCTCCATATTAAATTTAGCGATTTCGGCTGCTTCAAACAGTTTAGTGAATACTCTTTGCTGCAATATTCGTGGTCGTTCCTGTAAAAGTTGGGGAGCTGACCGAGTACGTACATCCACTTGTCGAAGTTAGTGGCTAACTCATGTTCAGTTTTGTTAAAATGGGGCATTTCCAGATAAATGTAGGTCAGTTTTTCATAAAACACCCGGCAATGCTGGTCTTTTAATTGCACTTCGTGTCGCACCTGCTTTTCATGGGCATCCTCGGTAAAAGTGAAATCGAGAATAGCGATCAGGTAAACGGCGTCCAGTTTGAAATTCCAATCGCCTTTTTGAGCCTGCTGTTGTATAGGGAAGGACGTATAGAAAACACTTCTGTCTTTGAAGTAGTTCTGTTTGGCTTTTTGCATTTCGACGATAAAATGCTCCCCATTTTTTCCGATGCAATACAAGTCGAAAATAGCATTTCGTGCGTCTCCCGACAGACCGAGTTGCTCTGATTTGGCATAGGTCAGGTCTGTGAGATGGTGTTTTTCAGGGAGCACCTGATTTAGGAAATCGACGAGAATGTCTTTGTTGGGTTCAGAACCAAAGAGTTTTTTGAACCCGTAATCCGTGAATGGGTTGATGTATTTGTCTTTGAGGGGCATAGCTGGAGGTGGTTTGTTTTACATATAATAGCGCCTTTTTAGAAGCGATAAATGGTATTTGTAAAGACAGGGTTCTCCCTGCCTTTACAAATATCCTTAAATGTTATTCGACGAGTTTCAGCTCATCTACGATATGCCGGGCACCACCCAGCTTATCGATACACCAGAGTACGTAGCGAATATCTACGTTGATGGTTCGAATCATATCCTTATCGAAGGCCAGCTTGTGGCTGAGCGCTTCATAGTTGCCATCGAAAGCCAGTCCGATGAGCTCTCCTTTGGCGTTTATTACAGGCGACCCGGAGTTGCCTCCGGTGATATCGTTGTTGGTGATGAAACCGACAACCAGGTCTTTGCGTACAGGATCAGCGTAGCGTCCAAAATCTTTGGCTTTGGCCAGGTCGATGAGTTTTTGGGGCAGGTCAAACTCATAATCGCCTGGTTTGTATTTGGAGAGTATGCCCGACATAGTGGTTACATAGTCGTACATAACGGCATCCTTTGGTTTGTAGCTCTGTACATTGCCATAAGAAACCCGCATGGTGAAGTTGGCATCCGGGTAG
>Ga0172373_10001326_pt1 | contig 40286 bp, 34 predicted proteins | sample Lak10m_2_FD_114546 | JGI IMG/M metagenome (GOLD analysis project Ga0172373, IMG submission 114546) | Freshwater microbial communities from Kabuno Bay, South-Kivu, Congo - kab_092012_10m | ecosystem: Environmental > Aquatic > Freshwater > Lake | place: Democratic Republic of the Congo... | reverse complement strand
TCAGCCTCGATCGCCGGCGGGGGCATCCGCCCCCTTGTGCGTCCCCGCTTTCCCTCCGGGGCTTCGGACCGGCATGACCGAAAGGCCGGTGACGTCAGTCCCCGGCCCCGATCGTGCCCTTAGGCCATCGCCCCGTGGCAGTGCTTGTATTTCTTGCCCGAACCGCAGGGGCAGGGGGCGTTGCGGGGGGTGTCGGCCCAGGTCGACGGGTCGCCTTCGACCGCCACCTGCTTGCGCACCGGCTGCGGCGGCCCGGCCAGAACCTGGGCGTCGCTGGCCGGGTCGCGGCCGAAAGCCGGGTCGATGCGGCTTTCGTGCATCTCGCGCGGGGGCTGCGGGGTCAGGGCCTGTTCCATTTCGGCCTCGGACGGGCCGACGCGCAGCTCGACATGGGCCAGAACGGTGGTCACCCGTTCGCGCAGGTCGTGCAGCAGGACCTCGAACAGGTTGAAGGCTTCGCGCTTGTACTCGTTCAAGGGATCGCGCTGGCCATAGGCGCGCAGGCCGATGCCCTGGCGCAGATGGTCCAGTTGCAGCAGATGTTCCTTCCACGACTGGTCGAGAATCTGCAGCAGCAGGCTTTTTTCCACCATGCGCATGATGTCGGGGCCGTATTCGGCGGCCTTGCCGGCCATCTTGCGGTCGGCGGCGTCGGTGATGCGGGCCTTGATCTCCTGGTCGGCGATGCCTTCTTCCTTGGCCCATTCGGCGATCGGCAGGTCCAGGTTGAACACCCGCAGCACCTCTTCGTGCAGCGAGGCGGTGTTCCATTCCTCGGCATAGGCCCGTTCGGGAATCGCCCGCTCGACCATTTCGGCGATGGCCTCGTGACGCATGGCGACGATCTCGTCGGCCACCTCGTCGGCCTGCATCAGCTCCTTGCGCTGCTCGTAGATGACCTTGCGCTGGTCGTTCATCACGTCGTCGAACTTCAGCAGGTTCTTGCGCACGTCGAAATTGCGCGCCTCGACCTTCTGCTGGGCTTTTTCCAGGGCCTTGTTGATCCACGGATGGATGATGGCCTCGCCATCCTTCAGCCCCAGCTTCTGCAGCATGCTGTCCATGCGCTGCGAACCGAAGATGCGCATCAGGTCGTCTTCCAGCGACAGGAAGAACTTCGAGGCCCCGGGGTCGCCCTGGCGGCCCGAGCGGCCGCGCAGCTGGTTGTCGATGCGGCGGCTTTCGTGGCGTTCGGTGCCGACCACGTACAGGCCGCCGGCGGCCAGCGCCTCGGCCTTGCCGGCGGCGACCTCGTCCTTGATGGCCTGGATGCGCCGCGCCCGTTCGGCTTCGTCGGCGACGTCGCCCAGTTCCAGGCGGATGCGCATGTCGACATTGCCGCCCAGCTGGATGTCGGTGCCGCGGCCGGCCATGTTGGTGGCGATGGTGACGGCGCCGGGCACGCCGGCCTGGGCGACGATGCTGGCTTCCTGCTCGTGATGGCGGGCGTTCAGCACCTGATGGGGGATCTTCTTCTTCTTCAACTGCTCGGACAGCAGTTCCGACTTCTCGATCGAGGTGGTGCCGACCAGCACCGGCTGCTTGCGGGCGCGGCATTCCTCGATCAGGGTGACGATGGCCTCGTACTTCTCGCGGGCGGTGCGATAGACCTCGTCGTCATGGTCCTTGCGGCTGACCGGCAGGTTGGTCGGCATGTCGACCACGTCCAGGTTGTAGATTTCCTGGAACTCGCCGGCCTCGGTCATGGCGGTGCCGGTCATGCCCGACAGCTTGGGATACAGGCGGAACAGGTTCTGGAAGGTGATCGAGGCCAGGGTCTGGTTCTCGTTCTGGATCTCGACGCCTTCACGGGCTTCCAGCGCCTGGTGCAGACCTTCCGAGAAGCGGCGGCCTTCCATCATGCGGCCGGTGAATTCGTCGATGATCACCACCTTGCCGTTCTTGACGATGTAATCGACGTCGGGGGTGAACAGCTTGTGGGCGCGCAGCGCCTGGTTGACGTGGTGGACCAGGCTGACATTGCCGATGTCGTACAGGTTGCCGTCTTCCTTCAGCAGCCCGGCGCCGATCAGCAATTGCTCGATATGCTCGGTGCCCTGTTCGGTCAGGGTGACGGCGCGGGTCTTCTCGTCCTTTTCGTAGTCGCCCTCGACCAGATCGGGCATCAGGCGGTCGACGAAGCGGTACAGCTCGGAATTGTCCTCGGTGGGGCCCGAGATGATCAGCGGGGTGCGCGCCTCGTCCACCAGGATCGAATCGACCTCGTCGACGATGGCGTAGTTGAAGGGGCGGTGGACCATGTCCTCCAGCCGGAACTTCATGTTGTCGCGCAGATAGTCGAAGCCCAGTTCGTTGTTGGTGCCGTAGGTGACGTCGCAGCCATAGGCCTCGCGGCGCTGGTCGTCGTCCAGACCGTGATGGATGCAGCCCACGGTCAGGCCCAGGAAGCGGTAGACCTTCCCCATCCATTCGGCGTCGCGGCTGGCCAGGTAGTCGTTGACGGTGACGACATGGACGCCGGCCCCGGTCAGGGCGTTCAGGTAGACCGGCAGGGTGGCCACCAGGGTCTTGCCTTCACCCGTCCGCATTTCGGCGATCTTGCCCATGTGCAGCACCATGCCGCCCATCAGCTGCACGTCGAAGTGACGCTGGCCCAGGGCGCGGCGGGCGGCCTCGCGCACCACGGCGAAGGCTTCCACCAGCAGGTCGTCCAGGTCGGCGCCGTCGGCCAGGCGGGCGCGGAACTCTTCGGTCTTGGCGCGCAACGCTTCGTCGGACAGCGCGGTCATCTGCGCCTCAAGCGCGTTGATGGCGTCGACGTTCTTCTTCAGGCCTTTGACGATGCGGTCGTTTGCGGTTCCGAAGAGCCGGCGGGCTAGGGCGCCAAACATGGGGGATACCTCGGGAAAAAGACGTGCGGACAAGCCGTCAGGCGGCCCTGGGGCGCCGGGCCTGTGGCGACCGGCAACAGATAGAGAGCAAAGCCGGCGCTGTCAATGTCAGGGGCGATTGCGCCGCCGTCCGCCATCCCTTAAGGTTCGCGGCCGAACACGCGGATTTGCGCAAGGACCCGACGGCATGAAGATCAACGGCACCCCCACCCGTACCATCTGGCCGGCTGCCGACGGGCAGGCGGTCGAGATCATCGACCAGACCCGGCTGCCGCACGAGCTGGTCACCGTGCGGCTGGAAACCCTGGCCGAGGCGGCCCACGCCATCAAGGCCATGCTGGTGCGCGGCGCCCCCCTGATCGGCGCCACCGCCGCCTACGGCATGGCCCTGGCCGCCCGGGCCAACCCGTCCGATCTGGCCCTGACCGTGTCCTACAACGTCCTGCATGCCACCCGCCCCACCGCCATCAACCTGAAATGGGCGCTGGACGAGATGATCGGGGCGCTGGGCGGCATCCCGGAAGGGCAGCGGTTCGCCGCCGCCTGGAAGCGGGCCGGCGAGATCGCCGACGAGGACGTCGCCATCAATTCCGCCATCGGCGACAACGGCGCCCGGCTGATCGCCGAGGCCTGGGACAAGGCCCGGGCCGGGGGCGCCGAACGCGTCAACGTGCTGACCCACTGCAATGCCGGCTGGCTGGCCACCGTCGACTGGGGCACCGCCCTGGCCCCGGTGTACAAGGCGTTCGACGCCGGCATCCCGGTGCATGTGTGGGTCGACGAGACGCGGCCGCGCAACCAGGGCGCCAGCCTGACCGCGCGCGAGCTGAACTGGCACGGCGTGCCGCACACGGTCATCGCCGACAATACCGGCGGCCATCTGATGCAGCACGGCATGGTGGACCTGTGCATCGTCGGCACCGACCGCACCACCCGGTCGGGCGACGTCTGCAACAAGATCGGCACCTATCTGAAGGCGCTGGCCGCCAAGGATAACGGCGTACCGTTCTATGTCGCGCTGCCCAGCCCGACCATCGACTGGACCGTTGCCGACGGCGTCAGGGAAATCCCCATCGAGGAACGCGACGCCGCCGAGCAGACCCACATGACCGGCAAGACCGCGGACGGCGCCATCGTCGCCGTCCAGGTCACGCCCGACGGCAGCCCGGCCGGCAATTGGGGATTCGACGTCACCCCGGCCCGGCTGGTGACCGGCCTGATCACCGAACGCGGCGTCTGTCCCGCCAGCCCGGAAGGGCTGAAATCCCTGTTTCCCGAGCATGCGTGAGGCCTTCCGATGAAATCCCTGTGGTCCGACACCGACGCCCAAGCCTTCATCGCCAAATATCAGGCGCAAGGCCATAACCAGGATGTGGCGCTTCGCGTCTACACCACCCGGCTGCTGGGCGGCGACCCGCGGCTGGTGCTGCATGGCGGCGGCAACACCTCGGTCAAGACGCAGGCGACCGACCTGCTGGGCGAAAGCGTCGACGTACTGTGCGTCAAGGGATCGGGCTGGGACATGGGCAACATCGAACCGGCCGGCCTGCCGGCGGTGCGGCTGGCGCCGCTGATGAAGCTGCGCGCCCTGGACAGGCTGTCGGACGAGGACATGGTCAATTACCAGCGCGGCAACCTGATGGATCAGGCCAGCCCCAACCCGTCGGTGGAAACCCTGTTGCATGCCTTCCTGCCGCACAAGTTCATCGACCACACCCACTCGACCGCGGTGCTGTCGGTGACCGACCAGCCCGACGGCGAGGAATTGTGCCGGGCGCTGTACGGCCGGCGCATGGGCTATGTCCCCTACATCATGCCGGGCTTCGCCCTGGCCAGGAAGGCGGCGGAAGTGTTCGAACAGGACCCGGCCGTCGAGGGGCTGGTCCTGCTGAAGCACGGCATCTTCACCTTTGGGGCCACCGCCCGCGAAGCCTATGAGCGGATGATCGAGATGGTCAGCCTGGCCGAACAGCGCCTGCAGCAGAACCGCAAGCCGGTCTTCGTCAAGGCCCCCCTGCCGGCCGCCGTGGCCGCCGTCGCCGACGTGGCGCCGATCCTGCGCGGCCTGCTGTCCATCGACCGGGGCGACGGCGCCTTCACCCGCTGGGTGCTGGATTTCCGCACCTCGGACGCCATCCGCGCCTATGTCGACGGTGCCGAGGTCGAACGCTATTCGCAGGTCGGCGTGGTCACCCCCGACCACACCATCCGCACCAAGAATTGGCCGGTGGTGCTGCCGGCGCCCGAGGCCGGCAAGCTGGATGAATGGGCGGCTGCGGCCAGGACCGCCATCGGCGCCTACGAGGCGCTGTACCACGACTATTTTTCGCGCAACAACCAGCGGGCACAGCCCCGGAAGACCGAACTGGACCCGATGCCGCGGGTGGTTCTGGTCCCCGGCCTGGGGCTGTTCGGCGTCGGCGCCTCGAAGAAGGACGCGGCGACCGCCGCCGACATCGCGGTCAACACGGTGGAAAGCGTCACCGACGCCGAGGCCATCGGCACCTACCAGCCCGTGTCGGAAGCCGACATGTTCGATTGCGAATACTGGAGCCTGGAACAGGCCAAGCTGGGCAAGGGAGCCGAGAAGCCGCTGGCCCGGCAGATCGTGGTGGTCACCGGCGGCGGCTCGGGCATCGGCGCCGCGACGGCGGCGGCCTTCGCCAAGGAAGGCTGCGAGGTCGCCGTGCTCGACCGCAACGAGGCCGCCGCCAGGGACACCGCCCGCCAGATCGGCGGCCGGACCCTGGGACTGGCCTGCGACGTCACCGACGGGGCCTCGGTGGCCGCAGCCTTCTCTGCCGTCGCCGCCCATTTCGGCGGGGTCGACGTCGTCGTCTCCAATGCCGGGGCGGCGTGGCAGGGGCAGGTCGGCACCGTCGACGAGTCCGTGGTGCGGCAAAGCTTCGAACTGAACTTCTTCGCCCATCAGGCGGTGGCCCAGGCGGCAATCCGGGTGATGAAGGCGCAGGGTACCGGCGGCTGCCTGCTGTTCAATACCTCGAAGCAGGCGTTGAATCCGGGCCGGAACTTCGGCCCCTACGGACTGCCCAAGGCGGCGACCCTGTTCCTGATGAAGCAATACGCGCTGGATCACGGCGCCGACGGCATCCGCTCGAACGCGGTCAACGCCGACCGTATCCGGTCGGGCCTGCTGACCGCCGACATGATCGCGGCGCGCTCGAAGGCGCGCGGCGTCTCGGAAAAGGATTACATGGCCGGCAACCTGCTGGGCCGCGAAGTCGGTGCCGAGGATGTCGCCGACGCCTTCGTCTGGCTGGCCCGTGCCGGCAAGACCACGGCCTGCACCGTCACCGTGGACGGCGGCAATATCGAGGCCAGCCTGCGATAAGGGCCGGGAACGGCCGGGGGGAAGCCCCCTCGGCCGGTTGCCCGCTCAGCGGATCGGCATCAGGGCGTCAAGCTTGACGCGGACGGTGCCTTCCTGGTGCAGCCTGCCGCCCTCGCGGACGATCAGCAACGCGCGACGCGGGTCCTCGGGGCGGTCGGAACGTTCGGTCAGCGCCTCGGCGACCTTGGCCGCCTTGTTGTTGTCGGCGCGGGCCGACGGGGTGATGACCCCGTCATTGCCGGTGCCGATCGACGGGGTGCGGATCTGCTGCAATTCGCCGCCGACATCCAGGACCAGCGGCTTGTCGGTGCCGGCAAAGCGGTCGCCCACGGTGTCGTGAACCTGGGTGATGGTGACCCGCTCGACGCTGGCGTCGACCACCCGGCCGCGCTGCACGGTGACGTCGATGTTTTCGGCGAACAGCGCCGCGACCGAACCGGACTGCTGGGCACGGGCCAGAATCTCGGGCAGCGGCGGAACGACGCCCACTCCGGAGGCCGCGGCCTTCTGGGCGATGGCGTCGGCGATGGGATTGACGTCGGCCTTGTTGACGCCGATGGCGTCCAGCAACCAGTTGATGTCGGTCATCGTCTGGTCGAAGGCCTTTTTCAGCGATTGCTGCTGCTCTTTGTCCTTGTCGTTGCTGTCGGTGGACTGCGACGTGGATTCAAGCTGGCGGGGATCGGTCATGTCCGGCGGCGCGGTCTTCTGGCGCAGCCATGCTTCGGCCACGCTCTGGCTTTCCAGCATGTCCTTCATGAAGCTGCGGGCCTGTGCCGAAAGCTGGACGGCGTCCTCGACCGTCAGCGGCTGCGACGCCTCTTCGATGGGATTGATCAGTTGGACTCCGCCCTGCTGCGGAGCCAAAGGGGCGTATTGAACGCGCCGGGCGATATCAAGATCGTCGACCATGGACGTGACCCTTCTCGTCAGTCTGCCGATTCAAAGCAACTACGCTTCTGCGCAGTACGTCATTTTTGCCGAATCGGACATGAATTGCAAGGCAATCCCATTTCGTCTCCATAACTTAATAAAACGCTAATACAGATATTGCCTTGACCGGGCTGCATCCGCTACCCTTCGCCGTCATTGTCGATGGGGCGGCGACGCTGGCGTTTTTCCGCCCCGGAAGGAGATCAAGGGTATGGCGAACAAGGTGCAGGGCTGGTCCCGGCGCGACGTGCTGGCCGTTGCCGGCGCCGGGGCGGTTGCGGTTGCGGCGCCCCGGACGGCGCGGGCCACGCCGCAAGAGGCCGACGATCTGGTCAAGAAGCTGGTCGGCGGTGCCGCTGCCAAGGAAGGCAAGGTCCAGCTGAAACTGAAGGATGTGGCCGAAAGCGGTGCGGCCGAGGCCGTCGCCGTGGCGGTGGACAGCCCGATGACCGCCGCCGACCATGTCAAGGCGATCCACGTGGTGGCCGAGGGAAATCCGGCCCCCGGCGTGTCGTCGTGGTTCCTGACCCCCCGCTCCGGCAAGGCCGAGGTGGCGTTCCGCATGCGTCTGGCCAAGACCCAGGTGGTGCGGGCCTATGCCGTGATGTCCGACGGGTCGGTCTGGACCGCCAAGCAGGAAATCAAGGTCACCACCGGCGGCTGCGGCGGCTGACGTTTCAGGAAAGGTTGGATCATGGCTGCACCCGCCATCAAAAGCCGTATCCCGGCGAAAGCGAAGAAGGGCGAGATCATCGAGATCAAGGCCCAGATCACCCACGACATGGAAACCGGACAGCGCAAGGACGCCGCCGGGAAGACCATTCCGCGGCGGATCATCAACAAGTTCGTCTGCACCTGGAACAACGACGTGATCGTCAGCAGCGACTGGCACACCGCCATGTCGGCCAACCCCTTCGTCACCTGCTACGCGCTGGCGACGGATTCGGGGAAGATCAAGCTGACGTTCCACGACGATTCCGGCGAAGTCTACGAACAGGTCACCGACATCACCGTCGAGTGACGCCGGTTTCCCCCCGCCTTTTCAGGGGCGGGGGGCAGCGGCCTCAGCGCGAGGCCGACACGTAGTGGCGCAGGTTGTCCACTTCCATGTCGGCTTCGTCCAGGCGGCTTTTCACCACGTCGCCGATGGTGACGATGCCGGTCAGCCGGCCGTCGCCGCCCACCACCGGCAGGTGGCGGATGCGCCGCGCGGTCATGGTTTGCATCAGGCTGTCGATGGTGTCGTCCTCGTGGCAGGTCAGCACGGCGATGGTCATCAGGTCGCAGACCCGGGCCGTGGTGCAGATGTTTTCCTGCGCCGCCAGTCCGCGCACGATATCGCGCTCCGACAGGATGCCGACGATCAGGCCGTCGGCTTCGGTGACGATCAGCGCCCCGATGCGGTTGGCGGCCAGCAGCTTGGCGGCCTCGGCGATCGAGGCCTCGGGCGAGACGGTGACGATTCCGGCGCCGCGGGCCTTTCCCTTCAGGATATTCTTGACGAACATGGCTCGATCTCCCCATTCCCGAAGCAATCCGCACGGATTGCCATATCCGTCATAAGGGGATGGGGAAGCCCTGCTTCAAGCTATACCGATGGGGCGGAAATGCATCCGAAAGGCGTGGATGGCCGCCGGCAGGTCGGTGACGTCGTAGCCGTAGGCGGCCAGGACCGCCGGCTCGGGCAGGTCGGCCGGATCGGGGAACGGCCAGCGGCCGATGCCTGCCGCCGCCAGCCTGGCCCACGGGAACAGCGGGCCGGGATCCCGCTTGCGGGTTGGAGCCACGTCGGAATGGCCGACCACGTTCTCCGGCGGAATGGGGTGGCGGGACAGGATGTCCCGACCCAGCGCCAGCAGCGCGTCGATCTGGGGTTCGCTGAACGGGGCGCTGCCGGAATTGACCAGTTCGATACCCACCGAGCGCGAATTGACGTCGTGCCCGCCTTGCCAGGACGACAGTCCGGCATGCCAGGCCCGTTCGCTTTCCGCCACCAGGGCGAAGATCGTGCCGTCCTCTTCGATCAGATAATGGGCCGACACCTCGGCGGCCGGATCGCACAGCCGGGCCAGCGATGCCGGCCCGTCGATTGCGGTGTAATGCAGCACCAGCATGTCGACCTGGGCGGCGCGGCGCGGGCCGTGGTTGGGTGACGGATGGGCGATCACGGGGCCTGATCCGATGGTACGGGGGCGGGACGGCCCAGCAGCTGCACGGCGGCGACGCCGCCCACGGTGATGGCGCCGCCGACCAGCTTCTGCCATGTCAGCGTCTCGCCCAGGGCCAGGACGCCGCCGGCGACGCCGATCACCGGCCCCAGCAGGGTGATGGGCACCAGTTGGGTCAGCGGATGGCGGCCGACCAGCCGGTACCACAGGGTATAGGCCACCAGCGACGAGCCGATGGCGGTATAGGCCAGGGCCGCCGCCACCGGCCAGGTGATGGAGGTCAGGGCGGTCCACTGGCCGGTTTCGCCGACGGCCGAGGCGGCGGCCAGCAGCGGCGAGGCCATCATCCCCATCCAGCCGTTCAGGGCCAGGGGATGGATGGCGCCCAGGCGCTTGACCTGCAGGTTGCTGACCGCCCAGGCGGCCATCGCCAGGACCGCCACCAGCAGCGGGGCGGTGTCGGGCAGGGTCGGTTCGCCGGCCAGCAGCCCGACACCGGAGAAGGCGGCGACCAGTCCCAGGGCGCGGGGCCGGGACAGCCGCTCGCCATAGGCGGCCCAGGCCAGCAGGACGCTGAACGGTACCCCCAGTTGGGTGACGATGGCCGCCGAGGCGGCATCCATGCCGGCGACACCCCAGAACAGCAGGCCGAAATGCCCGACCCCCAGCACCAGGGCCAGGGCGGCGATTCCGGGAATCTGATCGCGGCGCGGACGGAACAGCCAGACGGTGACGGCGGCCACCAGGGCGAAGCGCAGGCTGCACAGCAGGAAGGGCGGCAGCACGGTCACGGCGATCTTGACGGCGATGAAGTTCAGCCCCCACAGGGTGACCACCAGCAGCGCCGCCAGACCGTCGCCGATGCTCATGCCCGTCCCGCCAGGTCTTCCTTCAGGCTCTCCAGTTCCAACCAGCGTTCTTCCGCCCGCTCCAGTTCGCCGCGGGCCTGATCCAGCCGGGCGGCGGCGGCGTCGAAGCGGCCGGGGTCACGCTCGTACAGCGACGGGTCGGCCAGTTCGGCCTCCAGCCGGGCGATCTCTCCGGCCAGTTTTTCCAGCCGGGCCGGCAATTCGTCCAGCTCGCGCTGGTCCTTGTAGCCCAGCTTGGCCTGAACCTTGGGGCGGGCGGCGGGTTCCGCCCGGGTCTCGCCGCGTGGGGCGTCGGCAACCTTGACCGGGCGCTGGGCCAGATAGTCGGAATAGCCGCCGGCATATTCGCAGGCGCTGCCGTCGCCCTCGACGGCGATGACGCTGGTCACCAGCCGGTCCAGGAAGTCGCGGTCGTGGCTGACCACCAGCAAGGTGCCGTCGTAATCGGCCAGCATTTCCTCCAGCAGGTCCAGGGTGTCCATGTCCAGGTCGTTGGTCGGCTCGTCCAGGATCAGCAGGTTGGACGGCTTGGCCAGCAGCTTGGCCAGCAGCAGGCGGTTGCGCTCGCCGCCGGACAGGGCGCGGACCGGGGTGCGGGCCTGGTTTTCCGAGAACAGGAAATCCTTCATGTAGCCGACCACATGGCGTGGCGTGCCATGCACCCAGACATTGTCGCCGCGGCCGTCGGTCAGGGTGTCCCACACCGAGCGGTCGGGATCCAGGCGGTCGCGGCGCTGGTCGAAATAGGCGGGTTCCAGGTTGGTGCCCAGACGGATGCTGCCTTCGTCGGGGGGCAGGTCGCCGGTCAGCAGGCGCAGCAGCGTGGTCTTGCCGGCACCGTTGGGGCCGATCAGTCCGACACGGTCGCCGCGCAGGATGCGGGTGGAAAAGCCGTCGATCACCCGCTTGTCGCCGAAAGACTTGCCGATGCCCGCCGCCTCGATGACCAACCGGCCGGACAGGTCGCCGGATTCGACCGCCAGCAGGGCGCGGCGGTCGGCATCCTGACGCAGGGCGAAGCTTTGGGCGCGGTCCTGGCGCAGTCCGTTCAGGGCACGCAGGCGGCCCATGTTGCGCTTGCGGCGGGCGGTGACGCCGCGGGCCAGCCAATGCAGCTCGCGGCGCAGCAGGTTGTCCATGCGCTCCAGCTCGGCTTCGGCGGCGGCATAGGTTTCTTCCTGCCAGGCGGCGAAGCCGGCAAAGCCGAACTCGGCCCGGCGCACCAGCCCCTGCTCCAGCCACAGCGTCTGCTTCGATACGGAATCCAGAAAGCGGCGGTCATGGCTGATGACCACCAGGGCGCCGTTATAGCTTTTCAGCCGATCTTCCAGCCACAGGATGGCCGGCAGGTCCAGGTGGTTGGTCGGCTCGTCCAGCAGCAAGGCATCGGGCTCGCCGACCAGGGCGCGGGCGATGGCGGCCCGGCGGCTTTCGCCGCCCGACATGCCGGACGTGGGTCGGTCCGGATCGACGCCCAGCTCGGCCAGCAAGGCCTCGACGCGGTAGGTCTGGTCGCGTTCATCGGGGGGCAGGCCGCCGGCGACATAGGCGCCGACGGTGTCGGCATCGGGGGTGGGGTCCTGCGGCAGATAGGCGACGCGGGCGCCGGGCTGGACGAACATTTCGCCGGTATCGGCCAGAATTTCGCCGGCCATCACCTTCAGCAGCGTCGACTTGCCCGATCCGTTGCGGCCGACCAGACAGGTCTTGTCGCCTCGTCCGACCCAGGTGGTGACCCCCTCGAACAAAGGGGTGCCGCCAAAGGTCAGGCGGACGTCGCGAAGAGACAGAAGCGGGGGCGAAGCCATCGATCGAACCGGAACAGGAAAGGGGCGGCCGGGACTGTAGCCAATAATCGCCGCACAACCAATGCCCGCGTGTCCCTTGGCCGCCGCCTTATGCGGCGTGGACCTCGTCCAGGAAGGATTTCACCACCTGTTCCAGGGTTTCGCTTTCGGTCAGCAGGCCGGATGCCGAGGCGAAAACGGTCTGGGCCATCTGTCCGGTCTGGGCGGCGGCCTGGGCCACGCCCGAGATGTTGTCGGCGACGTCGTGGGTGCCGCGCGACGCCTCTTCGACGTTGCGGGCGATTTCGGTGGTGGCCACTCCCTGTTCGTCGACGGCGCCGGCAATGGCCGTCGACAGTTCGCTGATGCGGGCGATGGTGGTGGCGATTCCCTGGATGGCGGCCACTGCCGACTGGGTTTCGCTTTGGACGGCGGTGACCTGGGTGGCGATGTCGCTGGTGGCCCGTCCGGTCTGTCCGGCCAGACTCTTGACCTCGTGCGCCACCACGGCGAAGCCCTTGCCGGCATCACCGGCGCGGGCCGCCTCGACGGTGGCGTTCAGGGCCAGCAGGTTGGTCTGGCTGGCGATATCGTTGATCAGTCCGACCACCTCGCCGATCTTCGCGGCCGATTCCGCCAGGCCGGCGATCTTGCGTATGGCGTCGGCCGCCTCGGCCGTCGCCGATTGAGCCGTTTCCGCCGAATGAACCACCTGACGGGAAATCTCGCCGATGGACGCCGCCAGTTCGGTCCCCGCTGCCGCGACGGTTTCGACATTGGCGTTGGCCTGATCGGTGGCGGCGGCGACGGCGGCGCTTTGCCGCTGGGTCTGTTCGGCATTGGCCGACAGCGTGTTGGCCGAATTCAGCAGGTGCTCGACCGCCGTCTTCATGCGGTCCAGCAGGCGGACGATGGCGGAATCGAAGGTGGTGGTAGCCTGCTGGATCCGCTCGTGGCGCAGCCGCTCGACCGACAGGCGCTGCTGTTCTTCGATTTCCAGCTCTTTTTTGCGCTGTTCGGCCTCCATGAAACGCAGCAAGGCGCGGTTGATCTCGGCAATATCGTCGTTTTCGTCGCCGATGCCGATCGTGACCCGCTGCCCCTGGGACACGGTGTTGATGTCGGCGACGCTGGCGGCCAGACGGCGGCCGATTTTGCGCGACAGAACCAGGGCGAAAGCGGCGACGATCACGGCGGCGACCGCCAGTCCGGCGATGACCGTCCGCCACAGGGCGGCGTCGGCGACCAGGGTCTGCAGCAGGGCCTTCTGGGTGTCGTGCGAGGCATCGCCGACGGCGTGCACCCCGGTGGCGATTTCGTGGAGGACGGTCTGAAGCTGTTCCGACCGGCGGTCGAAATCCGGCATCATGGCGTTGCCGGCAGCCGGTCCGGAAAGCACATAGGCCTTGGCCATCGCCGTGCCGCTGCCGTGGTAATCCGCGAATGCCGCCTGCAGGGCGGGGATTTGCGGCAGGATCACAGTGCGCAATTCGTCGTCCGAGGCGGCCAGGCGTCCCAGGGCGTCGACCTGCGCATGGAAGCGGCGGGTCTGTTCTTCGGCCTTGGCGAAGCCGTCGTCCAGGCCGTCCAGTCCCCGGGTGGCGGAAACGTCGGACAGAAACTGCTGAACCTGCACCACCGACAGGCGGATCCCGTTCAGCGCCTCTTCCAGCGGGATCAGGACGTCTTCGCGCCGGTCGGTGGCGGCCACCGACACCACGATATCGCTGCCGGTCTGCGTCAGGGCAAAGCCGCCGCCGCCCGCCGCGATCACGGCCAGCAGTCCCAGAACGGCGACAATCCTGAAGAATTTCTGCCCGATGGTTTTGCCACCCATTACCCGGCCCGCTCCGTAGTCAGATTCTGAGCTTACGATAACTTGGCGGCAATCTTTCAGGAAACCCCCATTTGAGGGGGTCAGCCCGCCATCAGGGAATCGGCGGCGGCACGCGCCTGGTCGGTGACGTTCTCGCCGGCCAGCATGCGGGCGATTTCCTCGCGGCGCTCTTCGGGCGGCAGGCAGTCGACCGAGGTCAGAACCTTGCCGGGGTCGGTTTCGCGCTTGGCGACCCGGTAGTGGTTGCGGCCGCGGGCGGCCACCTGCGGCGAGTGGGTGACCACCAGGACCTGCAGGTCGGCCCCCAGGCGGGCCAGCCGGTCGCCGACGGCGGCGGCGACGGCGCCGCCGATGCCGGAATCGACTTCGTCGAAGACGATGGTCGGGGTGGGCGAGGTCTTGGCCAGCACCACTTTCAGGGCCAGCATGAAGCGGGACAGCTCGCCGCCCGAAGCGACCTTGCCCAGCGGGGCCGGCGGCGCACCGGGATTGGTTGACACCATGAACTCGACCCCGTCCAGACCCTGCGGTCCCCAGGCCTGTTCGTCCAGCGGGGCGACACGGGTGGTGAACCGGGCGCGGTCCAGTTTCAGCGGGGCCAGTTCGGCGGCGACGGCGGCATCCAGGCGGCCGGCCGCTTCGCTGCGGGCGCGCGACAGGGCGCGGGCGGCTTCGACATAGGCGGCGCGGGCGGCCTGTTCGGCGCGGGCCAGCCGGGCCAGGTCGCCGCCGCCGCCATCCAGGGCGGCCAGACGGCGGGCCAGATCGTCCTTCAGCGCCGCCAGGGCGTCCACCTCGGTGGCATGCTTGCGGGCGGCGGCGCGCAGGGCGAACAGGCGCTCTTCGACCTTGTCCAGGCGGCCGGGGTCCAGATCGATGTCGGCCGAGGCCCGTTCCAGCAGCCCCACCGCCTCGGCGGTCTCGCAGGCGGCGCGGTCCAGCGCGGCGATGACCGGGTCCAGCTTGCCGCCGGCCCGTTCGGCGACCCGTTCCAGGGTGCGCTGGGCGCTGCGCAGCGAGGATTCGACCTCGCCACGACCATTCAGGGCGGCCTGGGCGGCATTCATCGCCTCGACCAGCTTCTCGCCGTGCTGCAGCAGGGTGCGGGTGTTGGCCAGTTCGGCGTCCTCCCCGGCCTTGGGAGCCAGGGCCGCCAGTTCGTCATGGGCATGACGCAGGCTTTCCTCTTCGGCGCGAGCCTGTTTCAGCGTGTCTTCGGCGGTCTGGCGGGCCTTGGCGGCGGCACGCCAGCCGGCCCACAGGCCGGTCAGGCTGTCGGACAGGCCGGCGAAGGCATCCAGCACCGGGCGGTGGGTGGCGGCATCCAGCAATCCGTGGCTTTCGAACTGGCCGTGGATTTCCACCAGTTCGTCGCCGACCTTGCGCAGCAGTCCGACGCTGACCGGCTGGTCGTTGACATAGGCCTTCGACCGGCCGTCGGCGCTGACCACCCGGCGCAGCAGCAATGGGACCCCGTCGACGTCGATATCTTGTTCCGCCAGCAGGGTGCGGGCGGGATGTCCGGCGGGCGGATCGAATTCGGCGATCACCGACAGTTGCGGCGCGCCGTGGCGGACCAGGGCGGAATCGGCCCGCGCCCCCAGGGCCAGCGACAGGGAATCCAGCAAGATGGACTTGCCGGCGCCGGTTTCGCCGGTGAAGACCGACAGCCCGCAATCGAAGCCCAGGTCCAGTTTCTCGATCAGCACCACATCGCGAATCGACAGCGAGCCCAGCATGGCCGGGTCACCACAGCCAGCCGAACCAGCCGCCCTTGGACTCCGCCTTCCTGGCGGCGGCCATCGACCTGCCGGTATTGACCAGCGAGAAGGTATCCTCGTACCAGTCGCTGCCGGGGAAATTGTGGCCCAGCACCGCGGCTGTCTTTTTCGCCTCTTCCTGCAGTCCCAGGGTGACGTAGATTTCGACCATGCGGTGCAGCGCCTCGGGCACGTGCGACGTGGTCTGGTACTGCTCGGTGACCGCCTTGTAGCGGTTCAGCGCGGCCAGCCATTGTTCGCGGTGCTGGTAAAAGCGGGCGACGTTCATTTCCTTGCCGGCCATGTGGTCGCGGGCAAGGTCGACCTTCAGCTTGGCGTCGCGGGCATAGGTCGAGGCGGGGAAGCGGTCGATCACTTCCTGCAGCGATTTCAGGGCGTGCTCGGTCATCTTCTGGTCGCGGGCGACGTCGGTGATCTGTTCGTAATAGGCCAGGCCCTTGAGGTAATAGGCGTAAGGCGCGTCCTTGTTGCCCGGATGCAGCTGGATGAAGCGGTCCAGCTGGATGATGGCGTCGTCGTACTTGTTGCGCTCGTACAGCGCGTAGGCGCCCATCAGCTGCGCCTTGGTGGCCCAGACCGAATAGGGGTGCTGGCGCTCGACCTCTTCGAAGGCTTTCGAGGCGCGGAAATACTCGTTCTTGTCGATGAGATCCATCGCCTCGTTGTAGAGCTCCTCGACCGGGCGCTCGACGTAATCGTCCTTTTTCTCCGAACAGGCGGCCAGGGCAAGCGAGCCGGCGACAAGGACAAGGGCGGCGTAGCGGGAAGATGCGCGGATCATGAAATCCCAGGAACCGATGGGCGATGGCGGACTATAGCACGGTCGGGCCGGCAAGGAAGAGGCTCCGCACGAACGGCGGCCCCCGCCTTCCGGATGGAGGGCGGGGGCCGCGTGTCCGTTCGGCAGCAAGGAGACGGCGGTTTCAGCCGTTGGCGGCCAGGGCCAGGGCCGGGGCAGAGGCCGGCGTGGCCTGGGCTGCGGCCGAGCCGGGGGCGATGGTGGTCCAGGTCCAGGCGGTCTGGTCGGCGAACAGGGCCTGCAGCAGGCGGTTGTTCAGGGCATGTCCGGAACGGACGCCGTGGAAGTGACCCAGGATGGGGGCGCCGGCCAGATACAGGTCGCCCACGGCGTCCAGGATCTTGTGGCGGACGAATTCGTCGCCGTAGCGCAGGCCGTCGTCGTTCAGCACCTTGGTGCCGGTGCTGTCGATGACCACGGCGTTGTCCAGCGAACCGCCGCGGGCCAGTCCGTTGGCGCGCAGCCAGGCCACTTCCTGCTCGAAGCCGAAGGTGCGGGCGCGGGAAATCTCGGACTTGAAGGCGCCGCGGGTCATGGCCAGGGCGAAGCTTTGCCGGGCGATGGCCTGGCTGGCGAAATCGATGTCGAAGCGCACCGAGAAGCCGCTGGCCGGCGACAGGGTGGCGGTCTTGTCGCCGTCGGTCGCCGAAACCGCCTTCAGCACGCGGATGGCGCGGCGGGGCGCGGTCTGTTCGACGGTGCCGGCGCATTCGATCAGGAACAGGAAGGGAGCCGCCGATCCGTCCATCACCGGCACCTCGGCGCCGTTGATCTCGATCAGGCAATTGTCGATCCCCGATCCGGCCAGGGCGCTCAGCAGATGTTCGACGGTGCCGATCTGCACGCCGGCCTCGTTGACCAGGCAGGAATTCATGCGGGTGTCGCCGACATGCGACCACAGGGCGGGCACGATGGCGCCCCGGCCCTTGACGTCGGTGCGGCGGAAGCGGATGCCGGTGCCGGCTTCGGCGGGCTGCAGGGTCATGGTGACCTTGGCGCCGGAATGCAGGCCGATGCCGGTGCAGCCGATGGCGGTCTTGAGGGTGCGCTGACGGACGGCGGTGCGGTCGGACGGGTCGGCAGACTGCGGGAAGGCGGAAACCACGTCGGCGGCGATGAACTTCACGTCATTGACCTCGTCTTCGACCCGGCTCGGTCCGGGCTTCGGTTTCGATGGTCAGACACTAGCCCTGGGGCGTCCAGGTCTCAAATCAATCATTGTTTCGCTTTGTTACACTGCACAATGTCGCTGGGAAAGGGAACCCGGCCGGCAGCCCTTGGCGGGGCCGGCCGGGTCAAGTCGGTAGGATCAAGCGCGATCCCGCATGCCGTCAGTTGGCCTGACGGCGCAGGAAGGCGGGGATGTCCAGGTCCTCGGAACCGCGGACGGCGGTCGGTTCGCTGTGGGCGGCCATGCGGTCCATGCGCGGGGCCGGGCCGGCCGGTTGCGGACGGGGCTCGGCGCGCTGCTGCGGGGCCGGCTGCTGCGGCTGCGGAGCCGGCTGACGGCGGTTGGACAGCAAACCGAACAGTCCGCCGCCGCGGCGGGGTTCCGGCTGCTGCTGCGGCTGCGGGGCGGCCATGCGCGGGGCCTGGTGCGGCGCGGTGGCGATATCGCTGATGGCGCGGGTCATGGCCGCCATGCCGGCCGGCTCGCCATAGCCGGGTTCGTCGTCATAGGCCGGCTCGGCCATCGGGGCGGGAGCACGCTCCGCCCGCATCGCCTGATCCTGGCGGTGGTGCGGGGCCGGGTCGCGGGCGAAGGTCGGCTCGACCCGGGTCTGGGCCGGCTGGGGCAGCGGCATTTCCATCGTCGTCTGGCGTTCGGCCGGACCGACACGGACGGCCACGGTCGGAGCGGCGGCCGGGCGTGCCGCCTGGACCGGAGCGGTCTGGGCGGGGGCGGGCTGCTGGGCCGCCTGGACCGGAGCGGCCTGGGCGGCGGTGACCACCGTCGGGCGGAAAGCCGGCTGGGCCGGTGCCGGTCGGCTTTGGGCCTGGGCGGCGTTGGCGCCGACCAGCGAGATGACGGTCGGCTTGGCGGCCTGAGAGGCTTCCGAGGCGATGCCGGTGGCGACCACGGACACCCGCATCTTGCCGTTCAGCTTCTCGTCGAAGGTCGACCCGAAGATGATGTTGGCGTCGGGGTCGACCTCGTCGCGGATGCGGTTGGCGGCTTCGTCGACCTCGAACAGGGTCATGTCCATGCCGCCGGTGATGTTGATCAGGACGCCCTTGGCGCCCTTCATCGAGGTGTCGTCCAGCAGCGGGTTGGAAATGGCGGCCTCGGCGGCCGAGATGGCGCGGCGCTCGCCTTCGGCTTCGCCGGTGCCCATCATCGCCTTGCCCATTTCGCTCATCACGGTGCGGATGTCGGCGAAGTCCAGATTGATCAGGCCGGGCATGATCATCAGGTCGGTGACGCCGCGCACGCCGGAATACAGCACGTCGTCGGCCATCTTGAATGCGTCGGCGAAGGTGGTGCGCTCGGTGGCGACGCGGAACAGGTTCTGGTTGGGGATGATGATCAGGGTGTCGACATAGGTCGACAGCTCCTCGATGGCCCCTTCGGCGGTGCGCATGCGGTGGGCGCCCTCGAAGTGGAACGGCTTGGTCACCACGCCGACGGTCAGGATGCCCTGGTCGCGGGCGGCCCGGGCGATCACCGGGGCGGCGCCCGATCCGGTGCCGCCGCCCATGCCGGCGGTGATGAACACCATGTTGGCGCCGGCGATCTGGCCGATGACTTCCTCAAGGCTTTCCTCGGCGGCGGCGCGGCCGATCTCGGGGCGCGAGCCGGCACCCAGCCCCTGGGTGATGGCGGTGCCCAGCTGGATGCGGCGCTCGGTGCGCGACTGGGTGATGGCCTGGGCGTCGGTGTTGGCGACGATGAACTCGACGCCTTCCAGCTTCGAGGCGATCATGTTGTTGACGGCGTTGCCGCCGGCGCCGCCGACGCCGATGACGGTGATCTTGGGCTTCAGTTCGGCACCCGCCCCGGGAAGAAAGTTCAGCATAAGATTACCTCCGCGCTTGAGTGGGCCGTCTTTCCGGCCCTTTCGTGAATCCTAGAAATTCTGCTTCAGCCACTGGCCGAACCTGCCCCAGCCCGACCGTTCCCCGTCGTCGCCGCCCTTGCGCCCCGCCTTGGCGGCGGGCTGGTGGGCAAGCGCATAGCGGATCAGGCCGGCGCAGGTGGAAAAAGCCGGACCGCCGGTCGCTTCCGGCAATCCGTGGAACCCGACGGGGCGGCCCAGGCGGACCTGCTTGTCCAGCACCAGCCCGGCGAGGTCGCGGGCGCCCTGCATCTGGCTGGCGCCGCCGGTCAGCACGACCCGGCGCCCCGCCATCTTGTCGAAGCCGCTGCGCTCCAGGTGCGAACGCACCAGTTCGAAGGTTTCCTCGATGCGCGGCTGGATGATCTGGATCAGCATCGAGCGCGGCACCTGATTGGATGCCCCTTCCTCGTCCTCGCCGACCAGCGGCACCTTCAGCATTTCGCGGTCGTCGGCGGCCGAGGGCAGGGCCGACCCGTACAGGGTCTTCATCCGCTCGGCGTAATTGACCGGGGTCGACAGGCCGCGGGCGATGTCGTTGGTGACATGGTGGCCGCCCACCGGAATGACGTCGGTATGGACCAGCTGGGCGCCGACGAAGACGGCGATCGAGGTGGTGCCGCCCCCCATGTCGATGCAGGTGACGCCCAGCTCGCGCTCGTCGTCGACCAGACAGGCCAGTCCCGACGCATAGGGGCTGATGACCCTGGCCTCGATGTCGAGATGGCAGCGGTGCACCACGGTGGTCAGGTTGCGCACCGGCCCGACCGCCGCCGAAATGACGTGGATGGCCACGCCCAGGCGGTCGCCGTACATGCCGCGCGGATCCTTGATGCCGTCGTTGCCGTCGATGGTGTAGTCCACCGGGATGGCGTGGACCAGCTCGCGGTCGGGGGTGTGGTGGTGGGCACGGCCGTGGTCCAGCATGCGGCGGATGTCGGCTTCGTTGACCGCATGGCCGTTCATGGCCACCTCGACCTTGACGTTGGCCGAACACGGAGCCCCGCCCGAGACGTTGACCAGGACCGCCCGGACCCGCTCGCCGGCCATGTCCTCGGCGGCGTCGACCGAGGCGCGGATGGAATGTTCCAGTTCCTCCATGTCGACCACGGCGCCCAGCCGCATGCCGCGGGCCAGCTGGTGGCCGATGCCGACGATGCGCGGGCTGCCGTCCTCCTGGACGCGCGCCAGGAAACAGCACACCTTGGTGCTGCCCACGTCCAACGCTGCGATCAGGCCGTTGCGCATGTCAGGCTCCGTTGTCCTTGCGTTTCGCACCGTCGGCGGCCGGGCTGGCCGGCCGCTCGGTCTTCAGGATCAGGCGGTCGGGCACGCGCAGGTCGACCATGCGCACCTGGCGCGAGGCGAAAGCCTGGTTGCGTTCCAGTTCGGCGAAGCGGCGCCACGCCGCTTCCGGATTGTCTTCCGGCAGACGGACTTCCAGCCCGTCGCGGGCGTCGTCCAGCATCAGGTTCCAGCGCCGGTTGCCGACGCGGACGATGGCCTTGACGCGGGCGGCCATGTCGGGTTCGGCGGCCAGCAGGGCCAGCACTTCGTCGGCCCGCGGTCCGGCGCCTTCGCCGACCACCAGGGGCAGATGCTCGAAACCGGCGATGGCGCCGGGAATCTGGTGGCCGTCGCGGTCCACCAGCACATGGGCGCCGCCGTTCTGCCAGACGGCGATGGGCTGGCGTTCGACGATGGCGATATGCAGGGAATCGGGCAGGTGACGTTCGACGGCGACGCTTTTGACGGCGGCGATGGCTTCCAGCCGGTCCTTGATCTGCCCGATGCTGATGCCCAGGATCGGTGCGCCGTGGCGGGTGCCCAGGGCGGCGGCGATTTCGTCCATGCCGGTGCGGCCGCGCCCGGCGACGGTGATCTCTTCGATGCGGAAGCCGGCGTCGGCGGTGGTGTCCAGCACCGCGGCGACGGCGGTGGCGGCGGTGCGCTGGATGATCCCCGAATGCCACACCACCGCGCCGCCGACCACCAGGGCGGTGACGGCGACGCCGGCGGCGGCCATCTTCTGCAGGGGCGTCAGGTCGAAGCGCGGCAGGCGGACCCGGCGCTTCGGCTTGACCGGGCGGGGGTCGCCCGACTTGCGGGAATCGGGGCGCACATCGGCGGCGCTGCGCCGGGCCTTGGGTTGCGTGGGGGCCTTGGGCTGCGCGGGGGCCTTGGGCCGGGATTGGGCCGAAGGGGCGATGCGGTCGTCGCTGGAGACGACGATGTCCATTCCGTTCATCCGTCGCATCGGGCGTCCTCCACCATCCAGCGGACCAGTTCGGGAAAGCCGATGCCGACATGGGCGGCGATTTCCGGCACCAGCGAGGTGGCGGTCATGCCGGGCTGGGTGTTCACCTCCAGGACATAGAATTGCGGCGGCTGATGCGGGTGGGTGTCGTCGTAGCGCAGGTCGGTGCGCGACACGCCGCGGCAGCCCAGCACCCGATGGGCCTTCAGCGCCAGGTCGCAGGCCAGGGCGTAGTCGGGCTCGGACAGCGGCGCCGGCATCAGATGGCGCGAGCCGCCGGGGGCATATTTGGCCTCGTAGTCGTAGAAGCCGCGTTCCGAGGTGATTTCCAGCACCCCCAGGGCGCGGTCGCCCATCACCGCCACCGTCAGCTCGCGGCCGGGGATGAAGGCCTCGACCAGGACGCAATCGCCGTCGAACGGCCATTCGGCCAGCGGGTCGCGGCCGTCGCCGGGCCTGACGATATGCACGCCCACCGACGATCCTTCGTTCAGCGGCTTGACCACGTAGGGGCGCGGCAGCGGGTCGCCGTCGACCTCGCCCCGGCGCACCACCCGCCCGGCGGCGACGGGGATGCCGGCCTGGGCGAACAGGGTGCGGGCGAAGCCTTTGTCCATCGCGGCGGCCGAGGCCAGCAGGCCGGAATGGGTATAAGGAATGCCCAGCAGATCCAGCAGGCCCTGGATGCAGCCGTCTTCGCCGAAGCGGCCGTGCAGGGCGTTGAACACCACGTCGGGGCGGGTGGCGGTCAGGTCGGCGATCAGCGCGGCCGGATCGCGGCCGATATCGAGCGCCGTCACGGCGAAGCCGGCCTGGCGCAGGGCGTCGGCGGCGGCGGCGCCCGAACGCAGGGACACGTCGCGCTCGGCGGAGGCCCCCCCCATCAGCACGGTGACACGGCGGCTCATGCGGGCTCTCCTTTGCGGCCGATGCGGCGGATTTCCCAGGTCAGGTCGATGCCGCTGGTTTCCCGGACGCGGCGGCGGACCTCTTCGCCCAGCGATTCGATGTCGGCGGCGGTGGCGGCGCCGGTGTTCAGCAGGAAATTGCAGTGCTTTTCCGAAACCCGGGCGCCGCCGATGGCCAGACCGCGGCAGCCGGCCCCGTCGATCAGTTCCCAGGCTCTGGCGCCGGGCGGGTTGGCGAAGGTCGAGCCGCCGGTGCGCACCCGGGTCGGCTGGCTGGCCTCGCGGGCGGTGCGGATGGCGTCCATGCGGGCGGAGATGGCCTCGTCGTCGTCGGCATGGCCGCGCAGCGTCGCGGACAGGAAGATGCGATCCTCGGGCACGCCGCAATGGCGGTACGAGAAGCCCAGCCCGGCGGCGTCGATGACGTGGCGGGCGCCCCGGCGGTCCAGGGCGGTGGCCGACAGGGTGACGTCCTTCATTTCGCCGCCGAAGGCGCCGGCATTCATGCGCAGCGCCCCGCCGATGGTGCCGGGCACCCCGGACAGGAATTCCAGCCCGCCCAGCCCCGCCTGCCGGGCCTGCAGGGCGACGGTCTGGTCCAGGGCGGCGGCGCCGGCGGTCAGGACGTCGCCGTCCACGGCGATGCCGGCGAAGGGGCCGGCCAGCCGCACCACCACGCCGGGCACGCCGCCGTCGCGCACCAGCAGGTTCGAGCCGACGCCGATCACCGTCACCGGGATCTCGGGCGGCAGCGCCGCCAGCAGGGTGGCCAGATCCTCGTCGTCGGCCGGCCGGAACAGCATTTCCGCAGGGCCGCCGACGCGGAACCACGTGAACGGCGCCAGGGCAGCGTCGAAGGCGACGCGGCCCCTGAGCGGCGGCAGTTCATCGGTCCAGCGGGCGGTCTTGCGGGCCGTCATCATTCGGCGCCCTCCGGGACGGGCAGGGCGTCGATCTCGCCGGGCAGGGCGTGCGCCCACTGGGTGACGGTGCCGGCTCCCAGGCACACCACCATGTCGCCCTTGCGGGCCAGGGCGCGGACCATCCCGGCCAGGGCCTTGGGCTCGGCCAGGGCCAGGACGTTGCGGTGGCCGTGCTCCTGCAGTCCGGCGACCAGGGCATCCCTGTCGAAGCCGGGGATCGGGGCCTCGCCCGCCGCATAGACGTCGGCGACGATCACGGTGTCGGCGTCGTTGAAGCAGGTGCAGAATTCCTTGAACAGGCTGGACAGCCGCGAATAGCGGTGCGGCTGCACCACGGCGACGACGTTGCCGGTCGATGCCGACCGCGCCGCCTTCAGCACCGCGGCGATTTCCACCGGATGGTGGCCGTAATCGTCGATGACGGTGATGCCCTTGGCCTCGCCGGTCTTGGTGAAGCGGCGCTTGACGCCGGAAAAGCCCCCCAGCGCCTTCTTGACCACGTCGTCGGACAGGCCCAGTTCGTTGGCCACCACCACCGCGGCCAGGGAATTCAGCACGTTGTGTTCGCCGTACATCGGCAGGCGGACGTCGTCGATGATCCGGGTGCCGCCCGTGATGCGGTCGGTGACCACCACGTCGAAACGGGCGCCGCCGGGGCCGATCCGCACGTTGGTCGCCCGCACCAGCGCCTGCGGCGAGAAGCCGTAGGTGACGATCTTGCGGTCGGGAACGCGGGCGATCAGGGTCTGCACTTCAGGATGGTCGATGCACATGGCGGCAAAGCCGTAGAACGGGATGTTCTCGACGAAGGTCCGGAAGGCGTCGCGCAGGCGGTCGAACGATCCGTAATGGTCCATGTGCTCGGGGTCGATGTTGGTGACCACCACGGCGGTGGACGGCAGCTTGGTGAAGGTGCCGTCGGATTCGTCGGCCTCGACCACCATCCAGTCCGACGCCCCCAGGCGGGCATTGGTGCCGTAGGCGTTGATGATGCCGCCGTTGATCACCGTGGGGTCCAACTGGGCGGAATCCAGCAGGGCGGCGATCAGCGAGGTGGTGGTGGTCTTGCCGTGGGTGCCGCCGATGGCGATGGCGGTCTTGAGGCGCATCAGCTCGGCCAGCATCTCGGCGCGGCGGACCACCGGCACCATGCGGGCGCGGGCGGCCACCAGTTCGGGGTTGTCGGCCCTGACCGCCGACGACACCACCACGACGCGGGCCTCGCCCAGGTTTTCCGCCTTGTGGCCGATATGGACGGCGACGCCCTTCTTGCGCAGGCGCTCGACGTTGTAGTTGTCGGCGATGTCCGATCCCTGGACGGCATAGCCCAGATTGACCAGGATCTCGGCGATCCCCGACATGCCGATGCCGCCGATGCCGACGAAGTGAATGGTGCCGATGGACAGCGGCATCGTCCTCATGGACGGGACTCCTTGCGAAGGGGCGAAAGGGAAACCGCCAGATCGGCCAGCCGCGCCGCCGCGTCGGGGCGGCCGGCGGCCCGGGCGCAGCCGGCGGCGCGGGCCAGGGTGCCTGGCTGGCAGAACAGCTGCTCCAGCCGGGCGGTCAGGGCGGCGGCGGTGAAGGCCGGCTGCGGCATCAGCCAGGCGCCGCCGGCTTCGTCGACGGCGCGGGCGTTGGCGGTCTGGTGGTCGTCGGTGGCATGGGGATAGGGCACCAGGATCGACGGGCGCCCCAGGCAGGTCAGTTCGGCCACCGTCGAGGCGCCGGCCCGGGCGATCACCAGATGGGCGGCGGCCATCCGCTCGGGGATGTCGGTGAAGAAGCTGTCCAGGGTGGCGGGGATATTGCTGGCGGCATAGGCGGCACGGACCTGTTCCAGATCCTCGGGACGGCATTGCTGAACCACGCTCAGGCGGGTGCGCAGACCGTCGGGCAGGGCGGCCAGGGCGGCGGGAACCACCTCGGACAGCACCCGCGCGCCCTGGCTGCCGCCCAGGACCAGCAGCCGGACCGGCAGGGTGCCGTCCAGCGCGGAATAGGGGAAGTCGCGCAGGGCGGCGATGCCGGGGCGCACCGGCATGCCGGTCTGCGTCACCTTGGCGGCCCAGGCGGCATCCAGATGCGCTACCTGGGGATACGAGGTGGCGATGGCCCGCACCCGCCCGGCCAGCATGCGGTTGGCCCGCCCCAGCACGGCGTTCTGTTCGTGGATGGCGGCCGGCAGGCCCAGCAGGGTGGCGGCCAGCATGGCCGGCACCGAGGCGTAGCCGCCGAAGCCGATGACCGCCGCCGGCTGCAGCCGCTTCAGCAGGGCGCGGGCCTGGATGATCCCCAGTCCCATTTCCGCCACCGCCTTGATCCGTCCGGCCGGTCCGCGCCCGGCGACGGCGCCGGCGGCGATGCGCCAGGTCTCGATCCGCCCCAGGGTGCCGCCATAGGATTCGCCGCGCCGGTCGGTGACCAGTCCCAGCCGCCAGCCGCGCTCCAGCAGGGTCGCCGCCAGGGCCTCGGCGGGGAAGACGTGGCCTCCGGTGCCGCCTGCGGCCAGCAGGGCCAGGGGGGCGCTCATCGTTCCACCCCTTCCGAGCCATAGCGTTTGCGGGTCAGCGCCAGCAGCATGCCCATGCCCAGGGCCAGGGCCAGCATCGACGATCCGCCATACGAGATGAACGGCAGGGTCATGCCCTTGGTCGGCATCAGCCGCAGCGTCGAGGCCATGTTGACGACGGCCTGCAGGCCGAACTGCACCAGCAGCCCGGCCGAGGCCAGCACCACGAACAGATTGTCCTCGCGCATCACCCGGGTCAGGCCGCGCAGCACCACGAAGGCGAACAGCGCCAGCACCACCAGGCACAGGACGATGCCGAATTCCTCGCCGGCCACCGCCAGGATGAAGTCGGTGTGGGCGTCGGGCAGCACCAGCTTGACCCGGCCTTCGCCGGGGCCGCGGCCGAACAGCCCGCCGCTCTTCAGCGCGTTCAGCGCCGTCGTCACCTGATAGGTGCCGTCGCCCGAGGCCGGGTCGAGAAAGCGGTCGACCCGGCTTTGCACATGCGGGAAGACGAAATAGGCGCCGACGATGCCGGCGGCTCCCAGTGCCCCCAGCGCCACCACCAGGACGATGGGCAGGCCGGCCAGGAAGAACTGGGTCGCCCAGATGGCGGTCAGCACCAGGGTCTGGCCGACGTCGGGCTGGCGCAGCAGCAGCAGGGCGGTCAGGGCGAACAGGCCGCAGGCGATGGCCCGGCCGGGGAAACCGGGATTGAGCCGGCTTTCGGCGAACATCCAGGCCGAGACCACGGCGAAGGTCGGCTTGGCGAATTCCGACGGCTGGACCGAGATGCCGGCGATGGTCAGCCAGCGGGTCGAGCCCTTGACCTCGGCGCCCAGCAGCAGCACCGCCAGCAGCAGCAGCAGCGCGCCGGCGAAGCCGACCACCGCCAGCCGGCGGACCTGGCGCGGAGCCAGCAGCGAGGTGCCCAGCATGACCAGCAGGGCGGGAACCAGAAAGACGAACTGGCGGCGGATGAAGTGGAACGGTTCGGCGCCGATGCGGTCGGCCACCGCCGGGCTGGCGGCCATCGTCAGCAGCAGACCGACCGCCGCCAGCAGCAGCAGCGCGGCGATGGTCCAGCGGTCGACGGTCCACCACCAGCGGCCCAGGACGGAAGTGTCGGTGCGGCCGAAGCTCATGCCAGCGCCTCCACCAGTTCGCGGAAGGTCTGGCCGCGATGCTCGAAGCTCTTGAACTGGTCCCACGAGGCGCAGGCCGGGGACAGCAGCACCACCTCGCCGGCCGAGGCGCGGGCGTGGGCGGCGGCTACCGCCGATGCGAGGTCGCCGCAGCGGGTGAAGTCGACCTTGCCTTCCAGGGTCCGGGCGAAGGCGTCGGCCGCCTCGCCGATCAGATAGGCGTGGCGGATGCGGGGGAAGTGGCGTTCCAGGCTGGCGATGCCGCCTTCCTTGGCCTGCCCGCCGATGATCCAGTGGATGGCGTCATAGCACACCAGGGCCTTTTCAACGGCGTCCGCGTTGGTCGCCTTGGAATCGTTGATCCAGACGACGCCGCCGATCTCGGCCACCCGCTCCTGGCGGTGGGCCAGCCCGGGATAGCTGGCCAGGGCGGCGGCGATGGCCTTGGGCGCCAGTCCGTCGGCCCGGGCCAGGGCATAGACGGCGCAGGCATTCTGCCAGTTGTGGCTGCCGGGCAGGGTGGGGATGTCGCGCAGGTCGCACACCGGACGGCCGTTATCTCGTAAGATGCCTTCGGGGGCCGAGACGCCGTTGTCCAGGACCTTGCGCACCGAAATCGGCACGACCCGCAGGCCCATCGCCATCAGCTGCGCCGACATCGCCCGGCCCGGCCCGTCGTCGGTTCCGATCACCGCCGCCCCACCGGGGACCAGCAGGTCGAACAGCCGGCGCTTGGCGGCGATGTAGCCGTCCATGCCGCCGTGGCGGCCCAGATGGTCGGGGCTGACATTCAGCAGCGCTCCGGCGGAAACCTGCAGGCTGTCGATCAGTTCCAGCTGATAGGACGACAGTTCCAGCACATAGCGTCCGTCGCCCGGCAGGTCGGGCAGGTCCAGCGCCGCGGTGCCCAGGTTGCCGCCGGCGGCGACGGCGACGGCATTGGCGGCCAGCACGTGGGCCAGCAGGGTGGTGGTGGTGCTTTTGCCGTTGGTGCCGGTGATCGCCAGCACGCGGTTGTCCGGCTTGGCCCAGCCCAGCAGCTCGACGTCGCAGACCATGCGCAGTCCGGCGGCGCGGGCCTTCTCGGCGATCGGGTGGGGCTTGGGGAAGGTGTGCGGGATGCCCGGGCTCCACACCAGCAGGTCGGCACGGGACAGGTCCAGTCCCGCCAGATCGGCGATGGGGATCGCCTCTTCGGCGGCGGCGCGCCTTGCGCCCTCGTTGTCGTCCCAGGCCATCACCCCGGCGCCGCTGGCCAGCAGCGCCTTGGCGGTGGCGATGCCCGACCGGCCCAGCCCCATCACCGCCACCCGCTTGCCCTTCAGTTGCGCGACCGTGATCATGGTGTCCTCACCGCAGCTTCAGGGTCGACAGGCCGACCAGCGCCAGGATGCCGGCGATGATCCAGAAGCGGATGACCACCGTCGGTTCGGCCCAGCCCTTCTTCTCGAAATGGTGATGCAGCGGCGCCATGCGGAAGACCCGCTTGCCGGTCAGCTTGAAGCTGGCCACCTGCACGATCACCGACACCGTTTCCAGCACGAACAGCCCGCCGACGATGGCCAGGACCAGTTCGTGCTTGGTGACGACGCTGACCGCGCCCAGCGCGCCGCCCATCGACAGCGATCCGGTATCGCCCATGAACACCATCGCCGGCGGCGCGTTGAACCACAGGAAGCCCAGGCCGGCCCCGACCAGGGCGCCGCAGAACACCGCCAGCTCGCCCGAGCCGGGGACATAGTGGATCTGCAGATAGTTGGCGAACACGGCATGGCCGACCAGATAGCTGATCAGGGCGAAGACGCCGGCGGCGATCATCACCGGCACGATGGCCAGTCCGTCCAGTCCGTCGGTCAGGTTGACCGCGTTCGAGGCGCCGATGATGACGAAGACCGCGAAGGGGACGAAGAACCAGCCCAGTTGCAGCAGCATCGATTTCAGGAAGGGCACCGCCACCGCGCCGGCCAGGGGCTCGCGCTGGATGGCGTAGACCCACCAGGCGGCCACCAGGGCGATGGCCACCTGGCCGGCCAGCTTCAGCTTGCCGGGCAGCCCCTTGGTGTTTTTCTTCGACACCTTCAGGAAATCGTCCAGGAAACCCAGCAGGCCATAGCCCAGCGTGACCATCAGCACGATCCACACGTAATGGGACCGCAGGTCCGCCCACAGCAAGGTGGCGACCACCAGGGCGATCAGGATCAGGAAGCCGCCCATCGTCGGAGTGCCCTTCTTGGTCAGAAGGTGCGATTCCGGACCGTCGGTGCGGATGGGCTGTCCCTGCTTCTGCCATTTGCGCAGCCACTGGATCAGGCCGGGACCGATGACGAAGGCGACGATCAGCGCGGTCAGCACCGCCCCGCCCGTGCGGAAGGTCAGGTACTTGAACAGGTTGAAGACCTGAAAGTCGTCGGCCAGGGGATAGAGCAGGTTATACAGCATGGCGGCGCGTCATCCCTCCAGCAAAGCCTTGACGACCCGGCCCATGCGGCTGCCCGCCGAGCCCTTGATCATCACCACGTCTCCGGGCCGGACCAGGCCCTTCACCAGCAGGGCCAGCGCCTCGGAATCGGGGGCGTGCGGGCCGCGCCGGTCCTCGGGCAGGGCGTGGTCCAGATGGGCCATCAGCGGCCCGCAGGTCGCCACCAGATCGATGTTCCAGTCATTGGCCGTCCCGGCCAGATGGGCGTGCAGGTCGGGGCCGGCTTCGCCCAGTTCCAGCATGTCGCCCAGCACGGCGATGCGGCGGGCGCCCTTGGCCGGGCGGGCCGCCGCCAAGGTGGCCAGGGCCGCCGTCATCGAGACCGGGCTGGCGTTGTAGCTTTCGTCGATCAGTTCGAAATTGCCGTTGCCCAGCGGCACCACGCGGCGTTCGCCGCGGCCCTTGGGCGGGGTCATGTCGGCCAGGGCGCGGGCGGCGGCCAGCGGGTCGGCGCCCAAGGCCCCGACCGCCAGCAGGACCGCCAGGGAATTCATCGCCCAGTGCCGGCCCGAGACCCCGACGCGGTAGGCGACCGGGACGTCGTGCAGCAGGGCGAAGACCGCGGTCGCGCCAGGGTCGACGGCACAATCCAGCAGGCGGGCATCGGCGTCGATATGGCTGCCGAAGGTGGCGACGGACAGCGTGCCCGCGGCCTTGGCCAGCCGGCGGAAATGGCGGTTGTCGCGGTTCAGGACGGCGACGCCGCCCGGTTCGATGCCGGCGAAGATTTCGGCCTTGGCGTCGGCGATGGCCTCGGTCGAGGCGAAAAAGGCGGTGTGCACCGCCTCGACGGTGGTGATGATGGCCGCGTGGGGCCGGACCATGCGCACCAGCGGGGTGATCTCGCCGGGATGGTTCATCCCCAGTTCGAACACGGCGAAGCGGGCGTCGCGCGGCATGCGGGCCAGCGACAGCGGCACCCCCCAATGATTGTTGAAGCTGCCGACCGACCAATGGGTCGCCCCCTGGCGCGACAGGGCCAGGGCCAGCATTTCCTTGGTTCCGGTCTTGCCGACCGACCCGGTGACGGCGCAGATGGCGGCGGACGACCGGGTCCGGGCGGCGGCGCCCAGGGCTTCCAGGGCCCGCATGGTGTCGGCGACCAGGACCAGCGGCAGCCCGTCGCAGCCGTCCGGCACGCGGTGCACCAGGGCGGCGGCGGCTCCGGCATCCAGCGCGGCCCTGACATGGTCGTGGCCGTCGTGACGGGGGCCGGCCAGGGCGATGAACAGGTCGCCCCGGGCCACGGTGCGGGAATCGATGGATACGCCGCAGGCTTCCCAGGCGGTGCCGCAGGCGGTGCCGCCGGTGGCGAGGCGGACTTCGGACGAGGACCACAGGATCATGGTGCCCCTCCGGTCAGCGCCAGGCGGCATTCTTCGGAATCGTCGAAGGGCAGGGTGCGGTCGCCGACGATCTGGCCGCGCTCGTGCCCCTTGCCGGCCACGACCAGCACGTCGCCCGGCTGCAGGCCGGCGACGGCGTGGCGGATGGCCTGACGGCGGTCGGCGATTTCGACGGCGCCGGGGGCGGCGGCCAGGATGGCGGCGCGGATGGCGGCCGGGGCCTCGCCGCGCGGATTGTCGTCGGTGACGATGACGCTGTCGGCCAGGGACCGGGCGACGGCTCCCATTTGCGGGCGCTTGCCGGGGTCGCGGTCGCCGCCGCAGCCGAACACCACCACCAGCCGGCCGGCGGCATGGGGACGCAGCGCCGTCAGCACCGTTTCCAGGGCGTCGGGGGTATGGGCGTAATCGACGAAGACGGCAGGGGCCACCGGCTGCAGGCGGCCGGGAACGCCGTCCAGGCTTTCCAGGGCGGCGGCGGCGGCCACGGGGTCGGCGCCGCAGCCGATGACCAGCCCCAGCGCCGCCAGGGCGTTGGAGGCCTGGAAGGTGCCGGCCAGCGGCAGGCGCAGGCGGACCGGACGGCCCAGGATGTCGAGGTCCAGCACCTGGCCGCCGGCATCGGGGGCGCAGCCGTTCAACTTCAGTTCGCGGCCCCGGGCGCCGAAGGCGATGGCCGTCTGGCCGCGGCGGGCGGCGATGGACAGGATGCGGTCGGCGACGGGGGAATCGGCGTTGACCACCGCCGTTCCCGCGGGCGGCAGCACGGTTTCGAACAGACGCAGCTTGGCGGCGGCGTAGTCTTCCATCGTCCGGTGATAGTCCAGGTGGTCGCGGGTCAGGTTGGTGAAGGCGGCGGCCTGCAGCGTCACGCCGTCCAGGCGGCGCTGGTCCAGGCCGTGGCTCGATGCCTCCATGCAGGCGTGGGTGACGCCGTGGGCGGCCAGGGCGGCCAGGGTGGCGTGCAGGCCGGCGGGGTCGGGGGTGGTCAGGCTGTCGCCGCCGGGCCAGCCGTCGGCGATCACCCCCAGGGTGCCCAGGGCGGCGGCCTTGCATCCCAGCCGGTCCCAGATCTGGCGGGTGAAATTGGCGGTCGAGGTCTTGCCGTTGGTGCCGGTGACCGCCGCCATGTGGGCGGGCTGGCGCTGGTGGAAGGCGGCGGCGGCCAGGGCGAAGGCCCGGCGCGGGTCCTCGGCGGTCACCAGGACGGCGGCGCCGGTGTCCGCCCGGGTGCCGGCGGGGGCCAGGATGGCGGCGGCGCCGCGGGCCACGGCCTGGGCGATGAAGGTGCGGCCGTCGGCCCGGGTGCCGGGCAGCGCGGCGAACAGGAAGCCGGGGGCGACGTCGCGCGAATCGGCGGTCAGGCCGGCGATGGCGGGATTGGAGCCGGTCCAGCCGGCGATCAGGTCAGCGAGTTGCGGCAAGGTCGCCCCTCCCGTGACCGGGGGTGGGACGGGCGGCGACGGCGGGTTCCGGTGCCGCCTTGGGGGCGATGCCCATCATCGGCGCCAGTTGCGCGATGATCCGCCCGGTGGCGGGGGCGGCGGTCCAGCCGGCGGTGATGAAGCCGTAGGTTTCCTTGGTGGCCTGCGGTTCGTCGATCATCGCCACCACCACGTAGCGCGGGGCGTCCATCGGAAAGGCGGCGACGAAGGACGACAGCACCGCCTTCTTCTTGTAGCCGCCGTGCGCGGCCTTTTCCGCGGTGCCGGTCTTGCCGCCGATTTCGTAGCCGGGGACGTCGGCCTTGCGGCCGGTGCCTTCGGTGACCACCATGCGCATCAGGCCCCGCACCTGATCCGAAGTGCGCTGCTTCATCACCCGCTCGCCGGGGATGGCGCGGCCGTCGCCATAGGCCAGCAGGGTGACGGGGCGGAACACGCCGCCATTGACCAGGGCGGCGGCCCCGGCGGCCAGCTGCACCGGCGTCACCGACAGGCCGTGCCCGAAGGCGATGGTGATGGTGTTGATTTCGCGCCACGGGCTGGGCACCAGCGGACTGCCGACTTCCGGCAATTCGACGGTCGGGGTCTGCAGCATGCCGATGCGGCCCATGAACGACCGCTGGAACTCGGTTCCGGCTTCCAGGGCCATGCGGGCCGAGCCGATATTCGACGAATGGACCAGGATCTCCGGAACGGTCAGCCAGCGGTTCAGGGCATGATCGTCGTGGATTTCGTGGGTGCCGTATTTCAGCGGGCGGGTGGCGTCGAAGCTGGAATTGATGTTGACCCGGCCGCTTTCCAGGGCCATCGCCGTGTTGAACAGCTTGAAGGTCGAGCCCATCTCGTAGGCGCCCTTGGTGGCGCGGTTGAACAGGGCCTCGTTGGCGCCGGCCGGCGGGTCGTTGGGGTCGAAGTCGGGCAGGCTGACCATCGACAGCAACTCGCCGGTATGGACGTCCAGCACCATGCCGGTGGCGCCTTGGGCGCGGAAGGTTTCCATCGCCTTCAGCAGCTCGTTGCGCACCAGGGTCTGGATGCGGATGTCCAGCGACAGCCGCACCGGCTCGCGGCTGCCGCGCAGGGCGCCGTCGAAGCGTTTTTCGATGCCGGCGATGCCCTTGTTGTCGATGTCGGTCATGCCGACGGCGTGGGCCACCAGGGCGCCGTGCGGATAGACGCGGCGCTCGCCTTTTTCGAAATACAGGCCGGGAATGCCCTGGGCGTTGACGTCGTATTGCTGGCGCGGGGTCAGGTTGCGGCGCAGATAGGCGAAGCTCTTGCCCGAGGCCAGCCGGGAGCGGACTTCGGCCTTGTCGATGTCGGGCAAGGCGCGGGCCAGCTTGTCGGCGGCTTCGACCGGGTCGAGGATTTCGTGGGGGCGGGCGTACAGCGACACCGTCGGCAGGCTGGTGGCCAGGATGATGCCGTTGCGGTCGACGATGTCGCCGCGCTCCATGTCGATGCCGTCGATGCGGGCCTGGGGCAAGGCCCGGGGCTTGGCCGGGCTGGAATCCAGCACCGCCACGTCGATCATGCGCACGGCGATGGCGCCAAAAATCATGGCGAACAGGGCCGCCGTCGCGACCAGCCGGCCCCGGCTGGTTTCCAGGGCGCGCATGCGCACGCCGTCCAGATACAGGGCCGCCGGTCCGTTCTGCAGGTCTTCTCCGGCATGCAGGCCGGCGGTGCCGGGCTTGCGCGGGAACAGCTTCATTGCCGTCCTCCCGGCCCATCGGGGGTCTGGGCCAGGGCGGGCGACTGAATGACGATGGTCCGCCCCGGGGTGGGGGCGGCGACAGGAGCGGGCGGGGGAGCCGGCGGAACGGGCATGGCGGCGACCGATGGTGCCGGCCGGACCGGCGGTCTGAGCGGTTCGGCCCTGGCGGTCTCGCCGCGGCCCGCGTCGGGACGGGCGGGGGGCTTGGGCGGATCGGCCCGGACGGTGCCGGCCGGCGGCTTGACCGGGGGGACCGCCGCGGTGGCCGTCGGCTCGCGCCGGGCCGGGGTCAGCGAGGTGATCTGCGACGGCCCCATCACCCGCATGCTGAGGAACTTTTCCGACAATTGCCGCAGACGGGCCGGGTCGTTCAGATAGCTCCACTCGGCCTTCAGGATGTGGATGGCTTCCTGGTTGCGCTGGATTTCCTGGTTCAGTTCGTTGAGACGGGCCTCCTGTTCCTTGACCTCGTGCTTGACGAAGTAAAGGCCGACGCCGATGGCGGCGGCGATGCAGGCGAACAGGAAGGTGCTGACCAGTCCCTTGATCATCGCCGCCCCCCTTCCCAGGCCGGTGCGGCGGTGCGGGTGGCGGCGCGCAGCTTGGCCGAGCGGGCGCGCGGGTTGCGGGCGGTTTCGGCCGGGCCGGCGGCGACGGCCTTGCGGGTCAGCAGGGTGAAGGTGGGGGCCGGACCGGCGGCCTGGGCCGGCAGATGGCGCGAGCCGCCCTCGGCCGTGCCCGAGCGGCGGCGCAGGAAGGCCTTGACGACGCGGTCCTCAAGCGAATGGAAGGTGACCACGGCCAGTCGTCCGCCGGGGCCGAGCAGCCGCTCGGCGGCGGCCAGGCCGCGTTCCAGTTCGCCCAGCTCGTCGTTGACGTGGATGCGCAGTGCCTGGAAGGTGCGGGTGGCGGGGTCGATGCCGTCGCCGCCTTTGCGGACGGCGCGGCGCACCACGTCGGCCAGTTCCAGGGTCCGCCGGAACGTCCTGTCGGCGCGGGCGGCGACGATGGCGCGGGCGACCCGGCGGGAATGACGTTCTTCCCCCAGGGTATAGATGATGTCGGCCAGCTCGGTCTCGGAGGCGGTGTTGACCACGTCGGCGGCCGACGGGCCGCTTTGTTCCATCCACATGTCCAGCGGACCGTCCTTGGCGAACGAAAAACCCCGTTCGGCCTGGTCGATCTGCATGGACGACACGCCGATATCCAGGGCGATGCCGTCGACGCCGTGCTCGCCATACTCGGCCAGCAGGCGGTCCATGTCGCCGTAGCGCCCGGCCAGGACAGTCAGCCGGCCGGCGGCGGTTTCCGGCAGGGTGCGTCCGCGGGAGACGGCGTCGGGGTCGCGGTCGATGCCCCAGACATGGTGCGCGCCCCCGTTCAGCAGAGCGCGGGAATAGCCGCCGGCCCCGAACGTGCCGTCGACGAAGCGTCCGCCGGCAAGCGGGGCCAGGGCGGCCAGCACTTCATCCAGCAGAACGGGGATGTGGGGGATGGAATCCGAGTCCCGGGCGGGGGCGGGGGGGGTCATCGCGAATCCCCGGCCGGGGCTTTGGGCTTCAGGGGCAGGGTCGGGCGCGAGCTGAGGGCGCGGGCGCGGATTTCCGCTTCCAGGGCGCGATAGGCGTCGGGCGACCAGATCTGGAAGGTCTGGCCCTTGCCGACGAAGGCGGCTGTTTCGGTGATGCCGGCGTGGGCCATGACATCCTCGGGCAGCAGGATGCGGCCTTCCGGGTCCCAGGACAGCTGGCGGGCGTCGGCGAAGATCAGGGCCGACAGGTCTTCCTGCTCGGGCGAGAAGGCGTCCAGGGTCTGGGCGCTGTCGGACAGGCGCTCCATGAAGTCCATGCCGCAGCCTTCGATGCAGGCATTGGTGAACGACCGATAGGCGATGATGCCCTGGAAGGACTGCTGGGCCAGGGTCGCGCGGAAGGTCGCCGGGACCGATACCCGGCCCTTGCGGTCAACCTTGTTCACGAATGTGGAGAGGAAAAGCCCCATCCCCCGTCCGCCTGCCGAAAAGCCTGTGCCCCTGTCCCCTCAGCCGATCGCGCGCACTTCGTCCGTCAGACGCCTCACGGTGGGTCTGAATGGGATAGCATGGGTATTTATGGGCGTCAATGGTATTGACTAGTAAAAACCTGGGGCAGGGCCAATCCTGTCAAATTGACGGGGGTATCTGTCAAAGTACTGGAACTTGATATGATATCTCTTTGAATTTTAACGAAAAAATCCGTAAAATCGTAAATGAATCGTGAATATGGTTCTGCGGACGTTCCGGCCGGCGGGCGGGGGCGGCAGGGGGGTGCGATATGGGATGGTGTGGGACGGGTCGGGGATTTTGCGCCAGACGGCCTGTAAGCCGGGTTCTGTTCCAGGCCAGGCCTGGAGACGACCATTCATCTGGGATGCCCGTTGCCGGACACCTCTCGCGACCGACCCGGGCGGCTACGCGGAAGTGCGTTTCGTTTCTGGGGTAAAACCCGCAGAAAACCGCCGCCCCTATTTGGTCTTGCTCCCGGTGGGGTTTGCCGTGCCGGTTCCGTTGCCGGCCCCGCGGTGCGCTCTTACCGCACCCTTTCACCCTTACCCGTCCGAAGGCGGGCGGTTTGCTTTCTGTGGCACTTTCCCTGGGGTCGCCCCCGCCGGATGTTATCCGGCACCGTACTTCCGTGGAGCCCGGACTTTCCTCTCTCCGCCAAGGCGGAAAGCGGCCGTCCAGCCGTCTGGCGCGTCGGCAGAGTGGGGCAGGCGGGCGCGGACGTCAAGTGTTGTGATGTCAAAGTCGATTAAGGTTTTAGTCAATGATTATACTTATGCACAGTGGGCAGTAGAGATATTTTCTGTGTGTTTTCAATTCTACTGGTGTTCTTTCTTTGACTGTTAAAGAATTGTTTATAGCAATTTCTTCAAAATTTACCAAAATAAAAGCCGCCCCAGCGGCTGGGGCGGCTTGGACCCGGCGCTCCGTCCGGCGGTCTATCCGAACAGCTTGTCGATCTCGTTCTGGCTGATACCCTGGTTTTCCAGGGCCGGCCCGTTCAGCAGGCGGGAATCGTCGTCGCGGACATCCGAATGGGACTTGGGGACGATTTCGGCGATGTTGTCCGGTCCCCAGATGTTGATCATGTTGGTGATCTTGCCTTCCACGAACTGCAGGGTGCGGACCACCTTGGAAATCCGCTGGCCGGTAATGTCCTGGAAGTTGCAGGCCTCGAATACAGAAACGATGGTTTCCGAAATGTCGTCGGCCAGCCGTTTGATGAAGGGGTCGCCGTGCGACTGGATCTCGCGGGCCAGCCCGTCGATCTTTTCGGCGGCGTCCAGGATGGAATCGGTGGCGCCCTCGGTGGCGCTGACGATGGCGTCCAGTTCGAAGGCCACGGTCACCAGCCGGTCGTCGTCGCCGTCGCTGGGCTTCAGGGCGGCGATTTCCTGCTTGGTCTGCTCGATGCAGACAGCCAGGGCGCGCAGCTCCGTCTTCAGCATCGCCACTTCGGCCTGCCGCTGGTGGATCATGTCTTCCATGCTGGCGGCCTGGGCGCTGGGCGGCGGCGGTTCCTCCCCCTTGATCAGGTGTTCCAGGACCTTGATGTCGTCGCGGACCTCTTGCAGGGCCTTCAGCACCTCGGAGTTCGAGACGCCGCCCGCCAGCGATCCGGCCTCGCCCTTCCCGGACAGCGCCTTCATGCGCTGGATTTCGGCGGTGAACATCTTGCGTTCGGTAAACATGGCCAGCAAACCCCTTCCCCCTGTCACGGCGCCTGATCGCAGGCCGGGTTGCGTGCCGTCTCGGCGCCGGCTGACGCGGCCTCCACCCAGGGACCATACGCTTTATCATCTTCCAGAATATGCCCGGTCAACCACTTCTTGAGCAGGGACAGCACCTCTTCGTTCAAAGCCTGCCGGTCCCCCGCCGCCCAAAGGCTGCGGATGGTGCCGACGCGGGCCTCCAACTGACGATGGGATGCGACGTGCTCGTCGGTCCGGGGATATCCGGCCAGAGCCATCAGCACCTCTTCCCGGCGGAAATGATGCTCGGTATATTCAGCCAGCGCATTCAGAATGCTGCCGACCACGATGCGGCTCTGGTCGGTGTCGGCGGCGTCGTGCAACTGGTTGAGCAGATCGAGAATGATCCGGTGATCGGCATCGAGCAGCGCGTTTCCGACGCTGTACGCCTTGTCCCATGTCACCAGCGCCATCGACCGCTTCCTCGCCCCGTCCCCGCCGTGGATGGTACATCGCCGCCGGGGGCGCGCACAAGCCGGTGCAGGAGTGCTATGCTGGAAAGGCATTCCGTCTGGCCGGAGACCGCCGCCGTGACTCGCCTGAGAATCGCCACGTTCAACCTGGAAAGCCTGGACGACAGGTCCGGTCCGGGCGACTTCGCCGACCGGATGGCGGTTCTGGGGCCGCAATTGCAGCGGCTGCGCGCCGACATCCTGTGCCTGCAGGAGGTCAACGCCCACGCCCTGTCCAAGCACGGCCCGCGCGAGGTCAGCGCCCTGGACCGGCTGCTGGCCGGCAGCGATTACGAACATCGGTTCCGGGCGGTGTCGTTCAGCCGCGGCGGGGTGCGGCCGGCCGACCGTCACAATCTGGTGGTGCTGTCGCGGCTGCCGATCCTGGAAACCAGCCAGATCTGGCACGATCTGGTGCCGCCGCCGTCCTATCGGCCGGTGACGGCCTTCCCGCAGCCGCATCTGCCGGAAGCGGTGGAATGGGACCGTCCGATCCTGCATGTGGTGGTCGATGCCGGCGGCGGTCGCCGCCTGCACGTCGTCAACGTCCACCTGCGGGCGCCGCGCGCCGCCTGGCTGCCCGGCCAGAAAGAGGCGCACGGACGCTGGCAAAGCATCGGCGGCTGGGCCGAGGGCTTTTTTCTGGCCGACATCAAGCGCAGCGGGCAGGCGCTGGAAACCCGCCTGCTGGTCGAAAGGATCTTCGACGCGGACCCCGCCGCGCTGATCGCCGTCTGCGGCGATTTCAACGCCGAGGACCGCGAAGCGCCGGTCCGCACCATCCGCGGCGACGAGGACGACACCGGCAACGGCCATCTCGGCCCCCGCGTCCTGGTGCCGGTGGAACGGTCGATCGCCGAAAGCCAGCGGTTCTCGGCGATCCACCACGGGCGGCGGATCCTGCTGGATCACATCCTGGTGTCGCGGCCGCTGCTGGGATGGTTCGGCGCGGCCGAACTGCACAACGAGGACCTGGGCGACGAACTGGTGTCGGCGGCCACGGTGTGGGCCAGCCCGGAAAGCTATCACGCACCGCTTGTCGCCGAGTTCCTGCCACCCCGCCACCGCTGACGGGCGGCTCAGTTCCCCGCCATTTCGATGAAGACGCCGTGCGCTTCCGACGGCGGGATGCGGATGGTTCCCTCGCTGTCGCGGCTGAACTCGACGCCGTTGCGGGCCAGCAGTTCCGCCGCCCGTCCGGTATCGGCCACCTGCAGGGCCAGGGCCACCAGAGCCGGCGGCGGCGGCAGTTCGTCCAGTTCGGCATCGGGGTGCAACTGCGTCAGGTCGTCGGGATTGGTCAGGAACACCAGCCCGCGGCCGGTATGGACGGTGACGGTGGCGTCGGTCAGCACCGCCGAATGCGGGCCGAACACCCGGTCCCATGAAGACGTCAGGGCCGCCGGGTCCTCGACGATGGCGGTCACGGCGGCGATGCCGAAGGCCCCGTTGGGATGGGCCAGCCATTCGGGGAAGCGTTCGCGTTCGGCGGTGATGTGCTGCACCAGGCGGCTGCGCACCCCCGGAGTGGCCTCGGCGGGCAGCAGGGCTTCGGAAAACATCAAGGTGGCGGTGCCGCGCGGCGTTTCAAGCCGGCGCGACAGCGATGCCGGATCGGGAATGTCCAGACCGCCCCGGCGCAGTGAATCGATGGCGGCGGCACCGTTGTCCGACCCGATGGCGATGCCGATCAGGCCCTCGCCCCGGTCGGTGAAGGCGCGCAGCCGGTCGGCCTCGGCGCCGGTCCCGTCCACGCCCTGCAGGGCGATGTAGTCCTGTCCGAACATGATGCAATGGTTGGCGGTGCCCCATTCGGCGTGGCGGCCTTTCGGGGTCAGGACGAAGCCCAGGCGGCGGAAGGTTTCCGCCGCCTGTT
>Ga0172373_10001325_pt1 | contig 40304 bp, 41 predicted proteins | sample Lak10m_2_FD_114546 | JGI IMG/M metagenome (GOLD analysis project Ga0172373, IMG submission 114546) | Freshwater microbial communities from Kabuno Bay, South-Kivu, Congo - kab_092012_10m | ecosystem: Environmental > Aquatic > Freshwater > Lake | place: Democratic Republic of the Congo... | reverse complement strand
TTTGTCCATTTTCTGCGTTGTAAAAATAGTTACATAGCTCACTATGCGCCTATTTTTACGCCTTGAAAATGAACAAAAATCCTGCGCGATTTGGGTACATTCATTCTTGGAAATCGCCTAATTACAAATAGCTTAAAAGGCTTTTGGGCAACTGCTTATACGGTTTATGTTTGGAAGACATCTGGGTATTTATTGGGTCAGGAAAAAATAGTATCAACCGAAATAACGCCCAAAGGCGGCATTGCGCCAAAAGTTGCCAAGTTAATAACGAGGTCGCTGTTGGCCTGAAATCCCGGCGTATTGTCATTGATGACCAGGTAAGCATTAAAAAAACCAAAAGTTTCAACAATCACCGCACTATTGACGGATAAGGCTTGGTTTCCTGCCTGTTTTCCGTTGGCATCAATAAATATTTGCTGGAGCGAATCCAGCGACAAACCGAAGTCGTCAATACCCGCGGCGCGAGTTAGATTGTCCGGCTTTGCCAGTGCTGCGCCTGTCTTGGACAGCAGGTCGATGGTGTCGCTTCCGATAGTAAAGCTATCGACTTGATCTGTTGCGGAAAAAGAAGATTGTCCGTACTGGAACACATAAGTATCAATGCCTAATGAATCATTAAACGAGTCTTTTCCTGAGCCGCCATTGAGTGTGTCGTTGCCCACTCCGCCGTCAATGAAATCGTCGCCATCGTCTCCGTTGATCCTGTCATTGTCTAAATCGCCAAAAAGAGAATCATCCCCGGCGCCTCCATTGAGGAGGTCATCGCCAAAACTGCCGTTAATGATGTCGTTCCCTGAAGCCCCGCTTAAAATATTGCCTAAGCCGTTGCCTAGGAGGCTGTCCGATAACTAACATGCCTATCAGTGGCTATCAATATATAGTGCTTTTTAACGACTTTAAGCCACTATATGTATCTGGCGAATTAGTTAAGCATTAATTCTCGGATAAGCTCCTAGGCTGTCGAAATAAACGGATTTATTAGATTTCAATGTCCCGCTTTTTGGAACATGGGGTATAGTAATAAGTATTTGAATAAAATATACTTTATTGCAATAATAAATCCAAATAGCGGGAGCAATGTTGAGCAAAAAACCAGTAAATTTCGACAGCCTAGGTTTGTACTCCAAATACTGAATACTTTCACAAATCTCTCCGGCTTGGAAACGAGCGTCAAACCATTATTATTGCCGTGCCGACGGTGTTGTGCGAACGTCTTTAGCCACGTTCCTCCAGGCTAAAGATGTTCTTACGATAACGCCATTTTGCTTAAGTTAATCAGTTACCCTGCCTAAGTCAACGCGCCGCGCAGAACCCGAATTGCTGCGTTCCTCCCGCCGGAAGCGATTTATTCCAGTCGGCGCCTTTAGCCTTCAATAGGGTGCCGGATTGGGTATAAACCGCATTCCATAGCGCGGTAACATGGCCTTCTATGTTCAGGCTGGCCATCCATACCTGAGCGCTTGCGCCCGAGTTCCTGACTTCAACCGTTGCGCAATAACCGCTCCCCCAGTCGGAATCCTTGTGCAGAGTAGCCTGGATGCTGCCTGCCACAGGGTCGCTTTCATCGGTATCGTCTGCCGTAGCGCAGCCTGGGTCGTTTGGATAGTCCAGTCGCCCGTCGTTGTCGTTGTCGATGTTGTCTTGGCATGCAGGCGGGATGACGGGGCGTTCGGCGCAAAAACCGAAATTTGCAGAGCTCCCGCTGGACAGGAACTTGTTCCAGCCGGCGCCGGTTGCGCTGACCTCGTTGCCGTGCTGCGCGTAGACGGCGTTCCACAAGCCTCGGATCGTACCCTGTACGCTGAATCGGGTCGTCCATTCCAGGGCCTTGACGGTATCGTTGGTGACTGACACATCGGCGCAATAACCGCTGCCCCAATCGGAACTGATAGTCAGCCTGGCCGGCAGTTCAGTGGGCGGTGCGGGATTAAACTCGTTATCGTCGGTGGCCGAGGCACAGCCCGGATCGGCGGGATGGTCGGTGAAACCGTCCTGGTCGTTGTCGACGCCGTCCGCGCAGGCCGGCAAGGGCTGGCTCTCGGTGGTGTCTCCGGCTGAAGCGCAACCCGGATCGGCGGGGAAGTCGCTTAAGCCGTCCCCGTCGTTATCGACGCCGTCGGCGCAGGCGACGGGAGGGCGTTCCAGCGGCAATGCGCCGTTAGTGTAATAGCTGTTGATGCCGAGGCGCAGGAAACCGCCGTCATCGTCGGCATTGAGCGCGGGCCGGTCGTTGAGATGATCGCTATGGTTGGCGGCGCGGTTGTCGATAGGCGCCGGGTTAGTGATGCCGTCGTTACGGGCGTCGAAATACTTGCTTTGGTCGTCCTGCCCGGCACCGAACAGCAAAGCGACCACGCCGGCGTCACGGTATTGCGCCAGGCGCGCAGTATCGCCGCTTTCCACGACGGCTTGCAGGAAATACTCAGGGCGGTTGTCCTGGTAGTGGCCGATGGTATTATTGCTGCTTTGATACAGCGTATTGCCCATAGGGATCTGCCATAGGATCACTTCCTGCCCGAGTTCCGCGGATAAGCGGGACAGGAAGCTACGGAAGACGTCGAAATCGGCCGGTTTCCACCAGCGTTGCGGAGCGCCGTGTATTTGGTAATAGCCGGAGTCCCGGTCCGAGAATTCGGCGAACATAACATCGAAGGGAGCCGCTAAGGCACGGTAGAACCCGGCGGTGGCCACGGCGAGTTGATCCGGGTCGCCGTGGTTGAGAATCAGGTCGGTGCGAGTGGCCCAGTTGGAGACATGCCAACCCAGGATGACCTTGGGGGCGTATTGATCGCGCAAGGCCACCATCAGCTTGGCGTAGCCGCGCGCGTTATTCTCGTAAGCTGCGGCTTGCGGCAGTTCCGAGGATGCCACCGCCACGGGCGTCTGGGCCGGATCGCTGTTATTCGACTGCATGCCGCCGAACAGGTCCGGCTCCAGGTGCACGATAACCGGTTCGCCGAAAGCGGCGATGCGTTGCAACAGGAATACCCAGTTCTCAAAATACGCCTTCATCGTCGACGGCTCTTGCAGATTGCGGAACGGCGGATCTTCGCCGACATGGGGGGCGGCGTGGACCAATTCGTAGAAGGTGACTACCGGCATTAACCCGGCTTCCCGGCTTTCATTCAGCCACAGGTCGGCGAATGCCCCGTCGGGGACATTCCAGTGTCGCCAATCGTTGGTTCCCAGCCCACCGGTAAAATATTGGTAGCGATAGCCCAGCGGCATGTCGCCGATGCGGTCGATGCCGCCTGCCGGGTTGTTGCCTACGCCGAAAGACAGCACCGGCGGCGTGTTGCCGGCCATCGGCAAAGCCAGGACGGATGTTGCGGGGGCAGTCAACGCAAACGCCAATATGATATTGCGTAACGTTTCGGAATATTTGTTCATCATTGTTCGTTCCTCAGTGATATTCAAAAGACAGGGCCTGTTTCAAACAATTAAAAAATCGGTAACTATTTAATACAAGTGATTGGCTTCATTCGGCTGGCGTATTGCGAAACACGTTGATGCCTAATGCAATAAAGCCTAGGCTTATAACGATGGAACCGATGCTTGCCAATGGTTCGCCGACATCGCCGTGGTTGCTGTAAATCAGGAATACGCCGCTGATAATGATAGGCAAGCCGATGCCATGTAAGTAGAAATGCGCTTTAGCCAGTTGATGGCGGCCCAACTCGGGGAAGACCTGGTAGATTAAGCCGAAAATAGCCGATGAAACCCAGCCTAGGAGATTGGCGTGCGCATGCGTTGAGTGTTGAGCGAAAGAATGGCTTGCCGCCATATAGATGCCGAGGCCTATGCCTACAAAGGCATAGAGAACGGCCATGCGTATAAATTTAAGCGCCATAGTAATAAACCTGCCTGAAATTCAAAAAGGCTAATTTATCGTATTGAGGATTAATAGAATGTTAAAAAATAACGTTTGAAACTTTAAAATTGACTTAATTGCGAAGGTCTGGGGTTGCCTCTGGGTTACGTCAGGCTATGGGCGGACAAGCTCTTTCAAGAGGCTTGTTTTAATATGTGGCATAAATTGTGCTTTTTGAGCTTTTTCACAATATCCTCCTTTGGGTGCTTACTGCGTTAGCATATTATTAATGCTCGCACGATTAATGAGCTTGATAAAGTCCGCAGATGCTGAGGCTTGTCCCGTTTGATAGTTGCGGCAGAACCCGTTGAATGACACTAAATCAAGTAACGGTGCAGCGTCATTCGCTGGGTCGTTAACAAAACCTATTTTAAAGCCTAATGAATTGTTGTCAGTTCCCTCTTAGCCCTTATCCGGTAGGACTCCCCCGAAAGGATTTTCACCTGATGGTTAAGGTTGTACATTTGTTGCACAGACTCAGTGAGAATAACGCTTATCGGAGGTTACTTGCGGACAGCCTGCCGGCCGCAGCAAAACCGGACTCAGGACATCATGCCGTCATGATGGGATATGACTTCCACCTGGGCGAATCCGGTCCAAAGCTTATTGAAGTGAATACCAATGCCGGTGGCGCCTGGTTTGCTTATTTGTGCGCCAATCCTTTGGCAAGCCGTTTTGGCGGGCGACCGGGAACCCGGCTGCTGAGTTCTTTTTTAACGGATTATGCGTTGTTCAAGCGCGATATCGATGCCCGCCCTGAAACCATCGTGATCCTTGACGCCTTTCCCGAGACACAATTTCTTTATCCGGAAATGCAGGTTTTTGCCGCATTATTCAAACAGGCGGGCATTCAGGCGATGATTGCCGATCCGCAAATGCTGCAGGCAAAACACGGCGGACTTTATCTCAACGACCGGCGTGTTGACATGATTTATAACCGCCATTGCGATTTTTACCTGCAAACACCTGGGATGGCAGGCATCCTGGAAGCGTGGATGAATGCCCAGGTTTGCCTCAGCCCCAATCCGCGCGCTTATGGATTGCTGGCCGATAAACGGCGTATGGTGCTATGGTCTGACCTGGAAATGCTGAGAGAGCTTGGTTTAAACGAGCATGATCTTGAGCTTCTCGGCAAAACCATACCGTATACCGAACTGCTGGAATCGATGGATAGGGACGAAGCATGGCTATCGCGCAGGCAGTGGGTGTTTAAACCCGATACCGGCTATGGCAGTCGCGGCGTTTATGCCGGTGATAAACTGACCAGGACAAAATTTGCCGGACTCAATCCGCAGCACACACTCGTTCAGCAGCGGGTGTCGGCGTCGATTACCAAAGCCGGCGATAACGCGTCGTTCAAAACCGATTTTCGATTGTTTGTGTATCGTAACCGTGTTCTCTGCGTTTCAGCACGACTGTATCAGGGGCAGGTGACTAACCTGCGTACTGAAAACGGCGGTTTTGCGAAGGTTTTTCTGGTGTAGCGGTAAAACTGCGCAATGGGTTTAATTGAACTGTGTTATATCCCACACTAAGCTGCGTGATATAACACGATTTTCATAGAAGCCACGAAAATAGCCGCTTAGATGGGCAAACAGCTTTAAAAAGTAGGTGATATAACACAATATCAGCCGAAACCGGTTGAACATTCCCGAAATTAAGCGCTGTACAAAGTTTGGACGGCGTCGATAGTTTAGCCGCTTAGGACAGGAAATATTTCTTCCCGATATTACCTTCATCAGTGAAAAACGTATTAAATTCATTGCGATGATAGTTTCGGTAAACAGGAGTACGTCGCGCACGAGGGTTTAGTCAAGGTTTTTAAGCCGGTTTCGGAGGGCTTGAGGTCGGCATTACACTCGCCTGTGCGCCGAAACGAATACTTATTTTTGGCATTGTTTATGCTTTCTCTCCAGTGGTTAAAAATAGATTATTCCCGATACTGTATTGAGAGAAAAGCCAATGAATCAAGAACTAACAACTGCTGCCGCAGAAAAAGAAGTAAAAGCCAACGGTTCTTTACTGCTGGGTACGAGCCTTGCCCTGGTCTCTATGATTTTGATACCGGCATTTGCAACGCGCTTTGGTTTGGGAGCCAGTTTAACCGGCGCGTTAAGAATCGCTATGATGAAAGCTTCTAACCAAGCCCTAAGAGGTTGATCCTCTAGCCAATGTCGCCGCCAACGGGCGGATAGATTGTCTCGGCCTTTTAACGCCCTTGATTTTTAGTGGGTAAAACGATTGAGCGTGATATTTTTGTCTGCTAGTATGTCAGTTCATCCGATTGATCGTAACAGTAATGAAAGAAGCTAAAAAAGCATGTGACCTTTGTGGCTTGGCAGTTGAAACCGAAGGCTTCGATTTGCGTACACAGGAAGGTGAAAAAGAGTTTTGTTGTGAAGGCTGTAAAGGTATCTACCTGATGCTGCATGAAGACTTGGTTTTAGAAATATCCGATGAAATTGTGAGACCGATTAATGATTGAACGAATAGAGAGGCTATGATGGCGCATTCACAGGGTACGCAAATGATGCAGGGCATGGGAGGTTCTATGGGCAAAGAAATGGTTAAAGGTTCAGTGGCTACTGCAACAGTACATACGGGAGGAAAATTGATGAAAAATATCGCGAAACATCCGCTTTTGGTTTTTGGTCTCGGCGCGGTGGCGGGTTTCCTGGTTTATAAATACAGGAAAGAGATTATTTCCAGCACGACTAAAGTGGTTGATGCCGGCAAGGACTTCGTCTTACAGCAAAAAGAAAATCTGGAAGATATTGTTGCGGAAACAAAAGAAGAGAGCCTGTAATTCTCAAGTTTGTTCTCCAGTCTGTTCAAATATAAAAACGGGTGCTTCCTGAATTAGGGAACCGCCCGTTTTTCGTCTTTTACCTGTTCGTTTTATTATGGCTATTCAAAAACAGTTTGTTTTACGTCATCGCTCGGAAGGCCATCTTCGTTTCGAAATCCCCGTCCAATTCTGCGATACGGCTTGCGCTAAGGCGTTAACCGACGCTGTTCTTGCTATGGACGGTATTTATCGGGTTAAGGTCTATTCGAGCCAAAGAAAGTTGTCCATCCGTTATCAGGAAACAGTCTGTGATTTCCGCTCGCTGGCAAAATCGCTGTTCCAAATCATTGCCGGCCTGGAAAATGAGGCCCTGTTGAATCATCAATTAGCGGCAGCCAATAAAGCCAAGTCGGAATGGCAAGACAAGCTTAAAAACTTACCCGTCAGCAAGTGGTTTAGCGAAAAATACGACGAGGCCAGGGAAACGCTGCAAGCGGCGAAAATTTTAACCAGGGTCGGTTTAAAAAAACAGAAAACGCTCATTAATGATCCTGAAAAAGCCGTCATTGATTTTTTAAACGATGTCCTGGTGCTTTTCCTGATCAGGTTGCACTGGGATCATATTACCAAATACTGGATCCCGAATCCGATAAAGTACCGCTACGAATGGATGGCGGTGTTTTATATGCTTTATCTGTTGATGCGCTCGCGTAAGCCGAAACCGAAATAAGCGCTAAGGTTTTAAAACTGCCCAGCATTCTCAAATTCTCCCTGATTCTACTTTGCCGAATTTTATACCGGTTTGTCACGCCTGCTCGGAGCGGCTATGTGGGCACGGAGAGCAATCATAAAGTTCGCCAAAGCGAAGCATTCTCAAAATAACAGCGTAGAAAAGCTTTTGTGCCGATAATTTCCCAAGGTTTAGCGATGGATACAATAACGCCGCATTACAAAAATTTCAGCTTGGTTCACCAATTAAAAAGACGCATCAGGATTATCGCGCCGGTTTTGAAGAAAGATCAGGAACGCGGCTATATTTTTGAAATACTGCTGAAAAAACGTCCCGAAATAAAACGCGTACGTTCCACATTTGCATTGGGTTCGGTCGTTATTGAGTTTGACCCGGGCCGCCTGCCAAAGTCTAATTTATTGATTTTAATCGATGCGATCTTAGGGAATATCGCCGGTAAACCCGGCGCAATGATCGTGCAGAAAAAAATTGAGGTTTCAGGGGCTGCGCAGGACATCGACTTGGCTGTAGAAGGCATGACCTGCGCTTCGTGCGCATTACTGCTGGAAATGATACTGAAACGTGACCCCAGGGTTAAGCGGGCCAGCGTGAATTTCGGCACGGAAACCCTGACGGTGCATGGGTATCTCGGCAAGGATGATGTCTGCGCCAGGGTTGCGAGTCTCGGTTACCTGGCTTACCCGATGGATACGCTGGCGCAGCGGAAAAGAATGATCGAGAAAGAACAGTTGCGTATCGATGCCGCGCGGCGGCGTTTCCTGTGGTCGGCGGTGCTGAGTGCGCCGGTGATCGCGATAGCGATGACGATGACAAGTTCACGCGCACTGCATTGGCTGCAATTTTTATTGGCGACGCCGGTGGTTTTCTGGTCCGGCAAACCGTTTTTTGTCAAAGCGCAACGCCTGGCTAAACACCGCGCCGCGAATATGGATACGCTGATCGCGTTAGGCGTGGGCTCCGCCTATATCTACAGCCTGCCGGCGTTTTTCCGCCGTCAAGGTCATATCTATTTTGAAGCGGCCGCGGCGATTATCACCTTTGTGCTGCTAGGACGATACCTGGAAGAAAGGGCCAAGGGCAAGGCCGGCGAAGCGATCCGGCAACTGGTTGATTTGCAGCCGCAGACGGCGACGTTGATTAAAGCGGGCCAGGAAATGCTGGTCGATGTCGAGAGCTTGCAGGTCGACGATGTGTTACTGATTCGTCCGGGTGAAAAAATCCCGGCCGATGGGGAAATTATTGACGGCGTGTCCACTGTCGATGAATCGATGGTGACCGGTGAGAGCATGCCGGTTGTAAAAGAAATCGGCCATCGCGTGATCGGCGGCTGCGTTAACGGCAGCGGCGTGTTGCGCATCCGGGTGACGGCGGTCGGCATGGATACCGTGCTGGCGGGTATCGTACACATGATAGATCAGGCCCAATCGGCCAAATTGCCGATCCAAAAACAAGTCGATAAAATTTCGGCGGTATTTGTCCCCGCCGTGATGGTCCTTTCCGGCTTGACGTTTGCCGGCTGGATGCTGGCCGGCGCGCCGTTTGCGTTTGCGTTCGGCAATGCCGTCACGGTGTTGCTGATAGCCTGTCCGTGCGCCTTAGGATTGGCTACGCCCGCCGCGATCATGGTGGGTGCGGGGCAGGCGGCAAAAAACGGCATTTATATCCGCAATGGCGAAAGCCTGGAAGTCGCCGCAAAGTTGAATGTCATCGTCTTCGATAAGACCGGCACGATTACCGAAGGCAAACCCAAAGTCAGCGATTTGCTCAAACTGTCGCGCTTAAGCAAAGACAAGATCATCATGCTGGCGGCGTCGGCGGAAAATAATTCCGAACATTTTCTCGGCAAGGCCATCGTCGATTATGCGCGTGAACAGGCGGTCGACATTTACGAAGCAACGCATTTTTACAGCGAGACCGGGCGCGGCATTGCCGCCGATGTCGACGGTAAAAGCCTGCTGTTGGGCAATAAAGCATGGATGGATGAACAGCACATTAAGGTTCCTGGTTTGCTGGCGGCGGCAGGCGATTTTGCCGGGCAGGGCAAGACGCCGGTTTATATGGCCGTGAACGGCAAAGAAGCCGCCGTTTTCGGCATCGCCGACAAACCCAAGCAACAGGCCGGGCAAGCCATCGCCAAACTGCATAAACTGGGCATCGAAACCTTGATGGTGACCGGCGATACCGAGAAAACCGCGCATTATATCGCCGCTAAAGTCGGCATAGAGCAGGTGATAGCGAATGCGAGGCCGGAACAAAAACTGGCGATTATCGAGCAGTTGAAAGCGCAAGGGAAACAGGTCGGCATGATAGGCGACGGTATTAATGACGCCCCGGCGTTGACGGCGGCCCATGTCGGTTTTGCGATCGGCAGCGGCACCGATATTGCGATTGAATCGGCCGATTTAACGCTGGTGCATGGCGATATAGGCAAAGTGGCCGACGCGATCGGCTTGAGCACCGATACCATCCGCATCATCAAGCAAAACCTGTTCTGGGCCTTTGCCTATAACACGATTGCGATACCGGTGGCGGCCCTGGGCCGATTGAATCCGATGATTGCCTCGGCGGCAATGGCGTTAAGCTCGGTTTCGGTGATAGTTAACTCATTACGCTTAAGTAAAAAATAGGAACACGATGGACCATTCAACAATGGATATGGGTATGCAGCATGTCGCTGCCGTATCCGGCGGATTTGATTACGGCCTGGCTTTCATGGCCGGCGTACTGGGCAGCGGGCATTGTTTGGGGATGTGCGGCGCGCTGGTTTCCGGTTACTTTATGAACTCCGGCCCGACGCGAAGTTATTGGCCTTATTTTGTCTACCAGGTCGCCAGGATATTGGTTTACACGATGGTCGGGTTTGCCGCGGCGGCGCTCGGCGTCGTGCTGGTTTCCAGCGGAATTTTTGGGCAAATGCAGAGCGTCCTGCAAATGATTATCGGCTTTGTCGTTATCATACTCGCGCTGGGTATTTTGGGCTGGATTCCTTTTCAGGGCTCGGTAAGGCTGATACCGATGAAAGTCTTGCGCAAGGCTTATGCCGCATCGAGAACCAAGGGTCCTACGCTAGGCGCTATGATGGCCGGGTTGCTAAACGGCTTGATGCCCTGTCCGTTAACTTTTGCGATGGCGGTAAAAGCGACGTCGGCAGCTTCTATACCGGAAGGCGGCTTGTTAATGCTGACGTTTGGCGCCGGCACTTTGCCTACCATGTTGTTTATCAGTGTGGCTTTCGGCAAGATGAACGCCCATTTTAGAGGTCTGATGTTGAAGCTCGCCGCGTTCATTATGATCGTCATGGGCTGCAATACCATCTATATGGGCTTGTCATTCTATATTGCGGAAGGCTTTCTGCATCATAATTTCATCCATGATATAAAAAACGAGATCGATGCGCTGATTTATCTTCTGGAGCAAATGGTGGATTATTACGCCGGCATGATCAAAAACATTCAGGACAGTTAAAATGCAGCAGGCTGATTTTGTCGCCCTGGTGCATGCGGCTCAAAATCTGGAATCGATGAGCCTGGCAACCCGCATGAGCCAGTTAGTCGGCATGCCGATAGAAAAGGCGATGGCTGCATTACCGGGACATTGGTCCACGGTCGTTAGCCGCATTACCCACCTGGCTTTAAAAAAAGCCTTGAACGGGGCTTTGTTTTCACTGAAGTTAGCGCCTGCCGCGCCCGCCAATAAAATGCACCAAGTTCTCGCCGGACTTAGCGGCGCCGTCGGCGGCACCTTCGGCATTGCCGCGCTGGCGATCGAGTTGCCGCTGTCGGCGACGATCATGCTGCGATCTATCGCCGATATTGCCCGCGCTGAAGGCGAAGACCTGGAGGATATGGACACAAAAATGGCCTGCCTGACAGTATTTGCGTTGAGCGGCGGCGGGACAGGCTCGGAGTCGGCGGATACCAGCTATTACGCCGTGCGTTCATTTTTAACGAAAAGCTTAAGCGACACCGCCCATCATGTTGCCGCGCGAGGCTTGTCAAAAGAAGGCGCGCCCGCGCTGGTTAAATTACTCAGCGCGGTATCCACCCGATTCAGTATTCCGGTTTCGGAAAAACTGGCCGCGCAGGCGATACCCGCCATCGGTTTAATAGGCGGTGCATCGGTTAATCTCCTGTTTATCCATCATTACCAAAAAATGGCGAAAGCCCATTTCACCGTGCGGCGATTGGAGCGACGTTACGGAGAGACACTCGTTAAACGGGTTTATACAGAAATTGTAGCCAGCAATACGGATAAGTCTGTTGAATAATCATGGCGCCGTTATTTACGCTGCAAACGAAGGGAATTAAGCACAACGGAAATAGAGCTGAATGCCATCGCCGCCGAGGCAATCATCGGGTTGAGTTTGCCCAGGGCCGCTACAGGAATCGCCACGGTATTGTAGCCCAGCGCCCAAAATAGGTTTTGTTTGATCACGCGAAGGGTCGCGCCGCTCAATTCCATGACATCGGCCACTTTACTGATGTCGCCGTTGACCAGCGTGAGATCAGCCGTTTCGATAGCGACATCAGTGCCGATGGCAAAACCGACATCGGCGGCTATGGCCGGCGCATCGTTGATGCCGTCGCCAATCATGCCGACTTTATCGCCCAGTCTCTGCAACTCGCGGATAATTTCCAGCTTTTGTTCCGGTCCGGCATGTGCGATGACGTTATCAATACCGACCTGCCCTTCATCATCGAACCCATACCATCCATCATCGGTACCATGCCCATATTCCCTATTGTGGAGTCCATCATTTTTGCTGTTCCAGCAGTGGCGACGGACTTTATTTGACTGGCTAAAGCATTTTCAGCATTGATATGCGACATAACTTATTACTCCTTTCCAACATAGTTAAAATAGAATTCATAAAAAGCCACTCATTTTGCATAGCCTGAATTGATGTTAAATTGGCGTTTTCAGGTTTATTGGCAAGAAAAGGACGTTTTAATTTCATGAAGCAACGTACAAATACCGGTTTTTAACGATTCGAATAGAATGATGATCTCCCATTTGATAGTTTGAGCGAACAAGAACAGAGCAAGGTTTATTCTGAAGCCGCCGCCGCCTCTTCTTCAACAACTTCCTCGGTTTCCCCAAACAATTCTTTAAGATTTTCCTTTTGACGCAATACAAAATCCTTGCTTTGTTCGGCGGTTTTATGGGTGGCCGAGATAATCTCTTTGCGGTATTTATGCGTAAAATAGCCGGTAGCAAGACCCAGACCGAACATGAAGAATGGATTTTTGGCAAGCGTGCCAATGGCGCCTCTACCAGTCTCGACAATTATTGTTGCAGCGACCCCGGTAGCGACCCCTTTTGCAATCATGTCAAATTTTGGCGTTTGGGCCATTAGTTCATTTCGCGCTTGCTCCATCTTGACAGTATGGATTTCGTCAGTTTCGTTTTTCATAATATACTTTAATAGTTATGTGGTTTTGAGGCATTCTTAAGTATTTTTAAGCGTGAAGTCAATTAAAAATACTTTGATATTTCTAATAATGCACCGCTTTAATACTGATCTGCACGTCGCTATTTTGCAGAATAATTGGTACATCACTTTGTTTCTCCTGATGACGATAAACAAGTCAAGGTCAACAGCCCGCTCGATTTATCCGTTGCTCGTTCATGCCAGAGTTTGATGCGCTGGATATGAAATATTACCGAGCAATAATAATTAACATCAATTTTTGCGCCAAATCAACAATTAATTGATTTTAAAAGTATTATATTTTTTCTGGCGCATCTTCTACTGAGAACTGCGGCAAATCACCTGGTAAACTGTGTGATTTCACATACTTTTATCAGCACAGTTTTTCATGTCTATGTGAAGGCATTCCACCATTGATATACACAAGGCCTAATAATGAACGCTATCCCCGAGAATTCGCCTCCTGAGCCAAAGTATCCGCTGCGCACTGCTTTTAGAAAAATCTTTGCGGTGATGCTTGCACTAACAGGAATCGGCATCATTCTCTGGCTAGACAGCTGGTTCATGGATCATGCCGATATGCCCGAACTGGGCCGTGATATGAGTTACGGCTTGCTGATCCTGATCGGTTTTTTAACCAGCTTTCATTGCGTGGGCATGTGCGGACCCCTGATTCTGGGCTATACCGCGAAAAATGCCGCAAAGGGATACAAATCCTATACGACTCACTTTCTTTACGGCATCGGCAAAACCCTGTCCTATACCGCTATCGGTGCGGTGTTTGGCGCATTCGGCTCGATCATCGCTTTCACGCCCTACACGCAAGGCGCGGTTGGCGTAGCGGCCGGGGTTTTCCTGATCCTGTTCGGCTTGCACATGCTGGAAGTGTTTCCTGCGCTCAGCCATTTTCAATTCAAGGCTCCGGCGTTTGTCATGCGCTTTGTCGGCAAGGAATATCGCAAACACAGTAATCCTTTTTATATTGGGCTGTTGAATGGCCTGATGATTATCTGCGGCCCGCTGCAAGCGATGTATGTTATGGCGGCAGGTACCGGCAACTGGTCGGAAGGGGCGGCTATCCTGTTCTTTTTCGGTATCGGCACCTTGCCGCTATTGCTGGGCTTCGGGTTTCTAACCAGCCTGTTGTCCAAAAACCTGACGCCCAAACTGTTAAAAGCTTCCGGCGTCATTGTCATGATTCTGGGAGCGATCATGCTTAACCGGGGGCTGGCGGTAACCGGCACCGGCGTCGATTTCAACACCCTGGTTGCCCGCGTGTCGCAAAAGCTGTCTCCAACAGTAGCGCAGACGCCCTCCTGCGATACCGAACAAACCATCACGATGGATGTGCTGAAAAAAGGTTTCTTCCCCAGTCAATTTACGCTACGTAAAGGCGTGCCGGTCAAATGGGTAATTAACGGCAAGGAATTAAACGAGTGCAATAAAGCCATCGTCGTGCCTCAGTATGGGCTTGATATTAAATTGCAGCCGGGCAAGCAAATCATTGAATTCACGCCGCCCAATGTCGGCGTAGTACCCTGGAGTTGCTGGATGGGGATGATTCCCGGCACCTTTATTGTCGTTGACAACACGCCGGCACCCGAAGAGAAAAAAGCGCTTGAAGCACAGCCTGTGGAGAATATTTCGGCGACAGAAACTGACCGACAACGCTTGATGCGGGAGTTGACGCAGATATGGCGGCGACTGGCATCTGCACTGCAATAAATCCACGGCTTTTGCTTTGAAGTTGAGCGGCGTGCGCATCATTTACCGGTTATTGAACGATTGTTTTTAAATAGCCCCCGGTTTGCCGCTTATTAAATGCACTAGTGTTTTATTAAACTATGTTATTTCACGGAGTGGTGTGGGATATGACGAAGTTTAATTGTTTTGATCTGTTATGTTATTTTTAAGATATTGATTAATAAATATTAATTTATTAGGCATAGATTATGCTGCATTTCTCATTTAAGTTATGGTTCATTTATATTTGATTTTTATAATATTCAACTATGTTCCTGCCCCGACTGAATCATTTCCTGATTATCGCTAGACGAAAGATTGAACTGGCTTCGCATTTTTTTACATGACTGATGAGAAATTCCTCGTTATTTTTTTTGTATTTATCGGCCGGTGTTTTTTTGCTGAGTGTGCTTCTGGTACATGCCGCTTTTAGCGAACAGTCCCGGCAGGAAAGTCTGGGTGAAAAGGCGGCGATGGTCAAAGCGCTAAGACTGACTGATCTGTGCCTTTTCACCGAGGCCCGTTACACGCGGCATCTGTCCCAGGCCGATTTGAACACGGCGTTCCAGGATCACCCGCTGTCGCTGGAACATTTCCCGTCCGGTTCATTTACCCAGCCCCCAAAGGAATTACCGAGCGCCCATGAGAGCCTGGATTGAAAAACAGCATTACATTATAGATTTCACGATTTCTTCGCTGCTGCGCAGGAAAGTGAAAAACTTCGGCTTGCTGGCTTTATATACGCTCATTGTTTTTATATTAGCCTCGACGATGTTTTTCACGTACTCGATTAAAAAGGAGGCTTCGCTTATCCTGAAAGGCGCGCCGGAAATCATTGTGCAAAAAATCGTCGCGGGTCGGCACGATCTTTTTCCTCTCAGTTATATTGAAACCATTAAAAGCATTCGCGGTGTCGCCGCCGTCGAGAGTCGCTTATGGGGCTATTATTACGATAGCCTGGTAAGCGCCAATTACACGTTGCTGACGCCGCCAGGCCAGGCAGACGCCGCGGACACGGCGGCTGTAGCTGACAGCGGGGCGTCGTTTCGGCCTTGCAGGTCGCCCCAGCCCTGCAAGTCGCCGGCGAAAACCACTGTTGTTGAAAATGAACCCGGCGATCCTCATGCGGCCGATGAATCAAAACCGTTGTTTGAATTTAACGGCGCCGTGCTTGAGCCGGGGACGCTGATCATCGGCAACGGCGTCGCCCGGCTCCGCAATATCGGCAAGGGTGATTACATGCCGTTCCTCACGTTTGACGGCAAGGTTGTCAACTTCAAAATTGCAGGCACTTTATCCTCGCAATCCGAACTGGTTTCCGCCGATTTGATGTTGATTACCGGGGCTGATTTTAGAAAACTGTTCGGCATCGACAACAGCGTTGTGACCGACCTTAGCGTCACCGTCAACAATCCTAGCGAAGTGGCGATGGTGGCGTCGAAAATAAAAAAACGCCTGCCTCAAGCCCGGCCGATCATTCGCGACGAGATGTTAAGGACTTACGATTCAATTTTTAACTGGCGCGGGGGCATGATGATCGTTGTTTTTTCCGCAGCCGTACTTGCCTTCGTCATTTTCGCCTGGGACAAGGCTTCCGGCCTGAGCGCCGGGGAAAGACGGGAAATCGGCATACTCAAGGCGGTAGGTTGGGAAACCTCGGATGTTATCCAGATGAAATTCTGGGAAGGCGCGATGATCTCGCTGACGGCTTTTTTTACCGGCGTGATCCTGGCCTACATTCATGTTTTTTTTACCGGTTCCATTGTATTCGAGCCGGCGTTAAAGGGCTGGTCGAGTCTTTATCCCAATTTCGAGCTGACTCCCTTTGTTAATCTCGAACAGCTGACTACGCTTTTTTTCCTGACCGTGGTGCCCTATACCGTAGCGACTATCGTGCCCATCTGGCGCGCTGCGACCATCGACCCCGATTCGGCGATGCGTTTTACCGGAGAATAAGCCATGATCGAGCTAATGAATGTAAAAAAAGTGTTTAACGCCGGCAATCCTAGCGAGTTTTCAGCGCTGAACAGCGTCAACCTGAATATCGCCGGGAACAAGGTCACGGTGCTGAAGGGCCCCAGCGGTTCCGGAAAAACCACGCTATTGAGTATCGTCGGTTGCATGAGCCGGCCGTCGGCCGGGCGCGTAAAATTGAACGGGCGTGAAATCACCAGCTTGCCGGAACGTTTTTTGACCGATATTCGCCGCAAGACCTTCGGTTTTATTTTTCAGCAACCGAATCTGATCAAGGGCATTTCCGTATTGGACAACGTGATGTTGCCGGCCTACCCCTTGGGAGAAAAGCGTTCGCAGTTGAAAATGAAGGCAATGAAAGGCCTGGCCGAGCTTAATATCGCCGACAAATCGGCGTCAAAGGTCGAGTGGCTGTCCGGCGGAGAAGCCCAACGCGCCTCTATCGTGCGCGCCTTGATCAATGACCCGTACATCATTATTGCCGATGAGCCGACCGCCCATCTCGATACCAAACTATCGTACCGATTCATGGAAATCATCGAGAAATTCAAGTCGGAAGGCAAAACGGTCATCATCACCAGCCATGATCCGCTGGTCTATGAATCTTCCATCGTGGATCATGTGGTCAAGTTGCGTGACGGTCAAATAGAGGGCAAGCAGGCGTGATCCTGCACCCCACCGTCATCGCCAACCTGCTGGCGGCTTATATCGCCGGCGGTATGGTTTTGTATGCCGTGTTTTATGGCGTGCAAATACTAAAACATTGGGATATTCAAAACGGCCATGAATTGCAACTGGTGCTTGAGCGTAGAACTTACCTGATTTCAACCTTGCTGTCGTATGTTTTCGGACTGCAACTGCTGTCGCTTTTTTTGTACATCTTTACTGCCGATAACCTGACGCCGCTTTTTGTCGGGGCTATGTGTGCGGCGGGTACATTAAATGTCGACAGCTTCGGCTATCCCACGCTGGTGCTGAAAATTTTCAATTTTATTCTGGCCGGACTCTGGCTGGTTTTGAATTATGTTGATAACCAGGGTTACGACTACCCGCTGATCAAAAAGAAATACCTGCTGTTGGCATTTGTCGCGCCCGTTATCATCGTCGAGACAATTCTGGAGAGCGCTTACTTCCTGGACATGGAGGCTGATGTCATCACCTCCTGTTGCGGCAGTTTGTTCAGCAGTGAACGGGTAACCGGCTTAGGCTCTGAAATCGCATCATTGCCTGCCAGGCCGATGATGTGGGTTTTTTACAGCGCTATGGCCTGTACATTGCTTTGCGGTATTTTTTTCTATTTCAATAACTTGGGCGGCTATCTCTATGCCTTGTTAAGCCTGCTGATGTTCTTTATCTCGCTGGTCTCCATCGTATCCTTCATCTCACTCTATATTTATGAGCTGCCGACTCATCACTGCCCGTTCTGCATCATCATGGAAGAGTACAACTATATCGGCTACCTGCTTTATATATTGCTGTTTGGCGCCGTGGTGTCTGGTCTTGGCGTCGGCGCGCTGATTCCTTTTCGCCAGGTGGAAAGCCTGCAAGCCATGCTGAGCGGTTTTATCCGCAAACTGGCCCTGGCCTCCGTTATTTTATATGCGGCGTTTACCACGCTGGTCACTTATGAAATCGTCACCTCAAGCTTGGTTATTTCCTATGAAGTCGTCTATTAAATCCGCTCCTGTGGCTATGCAAACCAAGGCCACGCACTGGCTGACCCTGCTCATCCTGCTTTTCAGCATGGACTTCAGCTATGGCGGCGAACCTGCTGTCACCATCAAAAAAACCGACCGCTGCCCGGTTTGCGGCATGTTTGTCTACAAATACCCAAAATGGGTAGCGCAAATTATCTTCAAGGACGGCACATCGTATTTTTACGACGGCGCCAAGGATATGTTCAAACACATCTTCGACACAGCGAAATATACACCGGGAAAATCAGTGGAAGCTATCAAGGATATTTATGTCACGGATTATTACGAGGTGGAATTGATTGACGCCAAATCGGCCTTTTATGTGCTCGGCTCGGATGTACTAGGCCCGATGGGCCATGAATTATTGCCGTTCAAGGATCAGGAATCCGCGCAGGAATTCCTCGAAGATCATAAAGGCAAATCCATTCTGCGCTTTCAGGAGGTGACACCGGCCATCATCGAATCGCTGGATCACCGGCGATGAGATCGGTTAAGGGTTGGGTCGTGCTGCTAAGCTTGCTGGTCGCAGCAACGCTTGGCGGATGCCATAAGCGCGCGGGATTGCAAATCGGTGACACCATACCGTCCGTTACGCTAAGCGATTTTCACGGCAGGCCCGTAAGCTTACCCGACCACATCAAAGGCAAAGTCGCGCTGCTGCGCTTTTGGTCCATCGATTGCGGCTTCTGTGACAAAGAGGTTCTTTTTTCGCTGGAATCCCTGTATCAAAAATACAAAGACAAGGGTTTTGTACCGGTTGCCGTCAATGTTAGCCGACTCGTCAAAACCGATGAGCGAATTAAACAGTTCGAGCGCCTGGGCTATCCGATGCTGGTCGATGAATACGGCCTGGCGGCCAAACGTTTCGGCGTCATCGGTTTGCCGACTACCTTCGTGATTGACGAAGAAGGCATCGTGCGGGGGAAAATGGCCGGGGAAGCCGGCCACCAGGACGTTGAAAAGCTTTTTACCACCATCCTATATAAAGGGGAATTTTATGAAGACGGCCATTAAACTATCGTGGGGTCCAGCTTTATTTCTGTTGATGTTGATGTCAGTCAGGGTCTCGGCGCATGAGCAACACGAGCCGCAAGAGCGGGAAAGTTGCCGCGTGTGCGGCATGTGGATCGATGAATACCGGAAGAGCGCCGCTGAATTAGTCCTAAAGGACGGCACGATGGAGCATACCTGCGGCGTCGCCTGCATGTTGCGGGAAGTCGAAGATGCCGGCGGCATGTCCGCGTTCCAATCGGTCAAGGTGCATGACTGGGTCTCGGGCGAGCTGGTTGATGCGCAAACGGCTACCTATGTGCTGGGCAGCAACGTGATACCGGACATGGTGCCCAACTATATCGCCTTCGCCAAGCGCGAAGAGGCCGAAGCGTTCGCCGCGAAGGAAGGCGGTGAAGTGATCGACTTCACTATCGCTTATGATGATGTCTCACCCGTGGGCACCACCGCGCCGTTTCGTATCCGTACCGCGGTAACGCCGGGTAAAGGCAATTTCAGCGCCGGCATCGTCTATGGTTACGCACAAAAAGACCAGGTCAAGAACGGCGACAGCGGTATCGATCCCAGTGCGTTCATCAACGCCAACAAGGCGCAGCCCAAGGCGCCCAATGAAAGCCAGATGATGCAGCAGGCTATCACAGTGAATTACTCGCCCACCGATGATCTTGCGCTATTCATGAACCTGCCCTGGTTCGAGAAAAGGCAAGGCGCGTTTGAGCGAAACCCGACCACCGGCGCGGTCGGCGAAAGCATTGCTAATGACGATGGGCTTGGCGATATTGTCCTGGAAGGGCGTTATAACTTCTGGCGCAGCACCCGCTGGCACCAGTTTGCCGGCGTGTTGCTCGGCACAACTTTGCCGACCGGCGAATTCGACGGCACGCGCGATCCCTTGGTCAATCCGCTGGCAAAGACGAACCTCATCACCAAAGCCGCCGGCTTGCAAATGGGCAAAGATACCGCGACCTTTACCGGGGGCTTGCTGTATTCCCAACGTTGGAAGAATTTCTGGCTGCACACCTCAGCGCTCTACAACGTCAATCCTGAAAACGGCGATAATTTCGCTTACGGCGACGTCGCTACGGTTGGCTTGGCGCTGCATTACACGCCGAACTATGACTTGATGCTCGGTGTTGAATTGGATGCGAGCTATACGGAGAAAAACGAAGACCGGGGCTTCAAGATCGGCAACAGCGGCGGTACGGTCACCAATCTGGCCGTCGTTTCCGATTGGCGTTTCCTCAATGCCTTTGGCGGCAATTTCAAGTTGCGGGGTTCAATAGGCTTGCCGATTTACGAAGACCTGAATGCCAGGGAGACTGTCAATGCCAAGGGCCTGCCGTTCACGCAGGTGCAACTGGGCGAGGGCTTCTTCGGCAACTTGTCAGTAGTCTGGACTTTCCGTAACGCTCCAGGCTATTGATTTTGGCTCTATATGGATTTTAGGGTCTTTTGCTAATTGAGCATGGTTATCTCCAAAATACACGTCATTCCGGCAATCCCTGCCGGAATGACGGATAGATTTATAGTTGCTATATTTAATAACGATGAAAAGACCCAGAACCCCATATAGAGCCTTGATTTTTATTATTTTAGTTCTTCGCTGTGGGCGGTGGCGCGGAGCGTGGGAACGATGGCTGATTCGCCCTGTTTCAAGGAAGGTGGCCTTATGGTCAGGTTAACACTCATCATTAGCCTGCTGATCCTGGCGCTCAAACCCGTATATGCCGTCGATCCTGACAGTCTCTTACCGCCTGAGCAGGCCTTTCAATTGACTTCCAGCGTGAAACAGCCTGACCGCTTGTTGCTGTCGTGGGATATTGCGGACGGCTATTATCTTTATCGAAACAAAATCAAATTTGCTTCGTTGACATCCGGCATAAAAGCGCTGGCCGTAAGCTTTCCCAAAGGGCAAACCAAACAGGACCCGTTCTTCGGCGACGTGGAAATCTACCATGATCACCTGGCGCTTGAAATTCCCCTGTTGCGCGAAGATTTGGCGCATGACCGCCTGGTTTTGGAAGTAAGCTTCCAGGGTTGCGCCGAGGTCGGCGTTTGTTATATGCCGGTTCGGCAAAGCCTAGTTTTCGATCTGCCGGATAAACATCCTAGCGGGTGGGGAATGACTTCCGCGCTCGACCATTTCACGCCTGTTATCTCGGAGCAAGACAGTATCGCCGCCTCGTTGGCGGGCCGGTCGCTGTGGCTGATCATGCTGAGTTTTCTCGGATTCGGTTTGTTGCTGGCGTTTACACCGTGTGTGTTTCCGATGATTCCTATTCTTTCCGGCGTCATCGCGGGACAGGGTGCGCGGATAACGACACGAAAAGCCTTCGCATTGTCGCTGGTCTATGTATTGGCTTCCGCAGTGACGTATACGCTGTTCGGCGTATTGGCGGGTCTCTTCGGCGGTAACCTGCAGGCATTTTTCCAGGAACCCTGGGTGATTATTGCTTTCAGCGCAATTTTCGTGCTGTTGGCGCTATCGATGTTCGGGATATTCCATCTACAAGCGCCGGCTTTTATACAGACTAAAATCGCGCTGATCAGCGCCAGGCAACGGCGCGGTAATCTGTTGGGCGCTATGGTGATGGGCATGCTTTCGGCATTGGCTGTCGGGCCTTGCGTCACGGCGCCGCTGGCAGGCGCGCTGATTTACATCGGGCAAACCGGCGATGCATTGGTGGGCGGATTAGCGCTGTTCTCATTGGGCCTGGGCATGGGTATGCCGCTGTTGGTGATTGGGACTTCCGCCGGGAAACTGCTGCCCAAAACCGGCGTCTGGATGAATGTCACGAAAGCTTTTTTTGGCGTAGGACTGCTGGCCGTTGCGCTGTGGCTGTTGGCGCGCGTCATGCCGCCTGTGCTTACCCAATGGCTTTGGGGAGCTTTGTTGATTGTCCCGCTGCTGTACCTGGGTTGGAAAAAACTTTGGAAAAGCGCCGGACTGGTCGCATCGACTTATGCGCTTCTTTTGCTGGTGGGAGTCGCCACGCATCAGCAGCGCGAGGCAATGCAGCTTTTATGCGTTGCGGCGGTCGCTTGCGACGAGCCGTCGGTACTGCCGTTTAAAAAGATCGAATCGGCTGATGAGTTACAGCAAACACTGGCTGAAGCGCATGTACAAGGGCGCTGGCTTATGCTGGATTTTTATGCCGACTGGTGCGTAGCGTGCAAGGAAATGGCGCTTTATACGCTTTCCGATCCTAAAGTCAGGGATGCTTTATCGCCTGTCGTGCTGGTGCAGGTCGATGTGACGCAAAATTCACCGGTTGAATCGGCATTGCTGAAAAAATTTTCCCTGATCGGTCCGCCCGCGATACTTTTTTTTGGTCCCGATCAACGAGAACACGAGTCATACCGGGTTATCGGTTACATGAAAACTGAACAGTTCCTGGCCCGGCTCGGCCAGGTTTTTCGACAAGGCATGTGATGGGAATGCCTTGTCAATCGTCCTTATGTAGTGATTTCAATGACCGGTAATCCGCCAGCTTAATCTCGTATTTTTTTACTTTCCCGTAAACCGCGCGCGAGGTAATGCCCATGTTCTCAGCCACTTTTTTTATATCGCCCTGATGCTGCTTTAATGCGGTTTCCAAAAAGTCCTGTTCAACCCGGCCCAGTGCGTTGTCTTTTAAGTCTTTCAACGCGTCGGCGCCGGTGCTTTGGGGCGGCATCTCCAAGTCCAGTTCGGTTATTTCGCTGCCGCGGGTGAACAAAAGACTGCGCTCGATGCTGTTTTCCAGCTCGCGGACGTTGCCGGGCCACTGGTAAGCGCGGATTTTGCGCATCACGTCGCGGCTGACCGATTCAACGTTCCGGTTGTATTTTTTGTTCAGCCGCTGCACGATCAATGGCACCAGGTAGGGCAAGTCCTCGCTACGTTCGGCCAGTGGCGGGATGTTTAACCTGACGACGTTGATGCGGTAATACAAGTCGTGGCGAAATTGTTTTTGTTTGACCAGCTCTTCCAGGTCCTGGTTGGTTGCCGAGATGATTCTAAGGTCGACCGACAGGGTTTGCTTGCCGCCGACCCGTTCCAGCTCGCCTTCCTGGATCACACGCAATAAGCGGCTTTGTGCGGCCGGCGACAAGGAATCCACTTCATCGAGAAACAGGGTGCCGCCTTCAGCCCGTTCAAAATAACCCTGGTGGACTTCTATCGCGCCGGTGAACGCGCCTTTTTCATGGCCGAATAATGCGCTTTCGATCAGGGTTTCCGGGATTGCGCCGCAGTTAATCGGTATAAACGGCTTTCGGCAGCGCTCACTCATTGCGTGAATCGCGCGGGCGATCAATTCCTTGCCGACGCCGGTCTGGCCCTGGATTAACACCGTTGCCGTCGTCGGCGCGATGATTGCTATCGATTGCAGGATTTTCTGCATCATCGGTGATTTGGCGATAATCGCCGGAGGTTGATGTGTTTTGGCGGATGATGTGGCCTGTTTGCACCAAATCTGCTGCATACTGGCTTCAATACGCGAGCGTAACGCGTTGATGTCGTGTATTTCCTTGACGGGCGTGGTATCCGTGTACTCGGTTCCGGCATGTCCTTTTGCGGCGTCCGGGTTGGTGTAAATGCAGACTTCACAGTGCCCGTCATGCCGGGCGATGCTTTTTTTGATTTCAACTTTCGCATAACCGAAGTTGCGGGCGGCGATACCGCCGAATACGCTAGACGTCATCCGGCATAATTCCGGGAAGTTGGTGACGCCTTCGCCAAACGGGCAGCAGGTATTGTTGACGCTGATGCCGTCCTGGTCGCCGGATACCAGCGAAAATTTGCCGCCGATATTGTTTTTCAGGCCGAGTATCAGTTCCGTATAGCTTTCCCGGTCGAACATGCCCTGTTTATGCGTATTTGTCCGGTAAGTCCCTTCAAAAAAGCAGCCCGCGGTTTTGGCGATATGCTCGATGAGTTCTTCGCAGTGCTGCTGTCCCTGTTGTTCGCTGGCGTGCATGAGTTCCAGGATAAATGTTTGCAAAAAGAATACCGGCGTTAAATCGGAAAGAGAGGATTGGTTCATGGCTTTATTGGGAAATAGGTTTTCGCTAATTGAAGCACGATTTCATTAATGCGGTAAAGTTAAAAAATAACTGACTGTATTACAAGGAAATTACGCTTATGACAGGCTGGCTCGGTATTTGCTGTTTCTTGCTTGCTATTATAAAAACAATGAGGAGTTAGTGATGAATCAAGAAAAACCACCGTTAGACCCGCATCCCTTAAGCGAATACGTCGCATGGGCCGGAAACCGTAACCGCGAGCCTTTGCTGGGGGTGTTAAAAGAAAAACTGCCTAAAGCGCCCGGCCGGGTGTTGGAGCTTGCCAGCGGCAGCGGCATGCATATCAATTATTTTGCGCCGCATTTTGAGCATTTGCATTTTCACCCCTCCGATAAGGACAAGGCTGTTTTTGACAATATTAAGAAATTATCCATCGACCACGGCAATGATAATATCGCCGATCCTGCACACCTGGATTTAACCCAGCCTGAAACCTGGTTTAACCTGGACAGGAAAGGTGATTTTTCAGCTATTTTCTGCATTAATATTTTTCAGGTCGCGCCTATTTCAATTGCCGACGGCATGATGGAATGTGCGTCCCATTTGCTGAACAAGCACGGTTTTTTATTGATTTACGGGCCTTTCCAGGTCGAAGGCGCGTTTACGACCGATTCCAACAAGGTGTTTCATGAGACCTTAAGTTCTGCAGGTGTTTCGGAATGGGGATTGAAAGATGTCGCGGACCTGAAAAAAGCGGCGGAAAAATATGGCCTGGAATTAAAAGAACAAATCGATATGCCGGCCAATAATTTTTCATTGATATTCGGCAGAAAACAGTAGTTCCCTATAAAAGTTTTGTCCTTTGTATCCTATGTAGATACCGCGCGCGCCAAAGGCTTTGCGCCCCTAAGCATCGGAGATTGTGAAAGTATTCAGTATTCGGAGTACAAACCTGGGTTTGTACTTCGTACATATCATAAAAATCAATAGCTTGAAAATTTTCAACCACAGGTTTTTGTAGGCTTTTAAAATACTTTCACAGCCTGCGCCTATATAGGACAGGGTTATTTGAGCGAATATAACAACAATCACCACGAGGAATAATGATGTCCACAATATTGAATGAAGTTTTAATGGCTAACCGTGATTATGTTGCCGGCTTTGATAAAGGCGATTTGCCGATGCCTCCGGGCCGGCATTTTGCAATACTGACCTGCATGGATGCGCGTCTTGACCCGGCCAAATATGCCGGGCTGTCTGAAGGCGATGCGCATGTCATACGCAACGCCGGCGGCAGGGCCAGCGACGATGCGATACGCTCGTTGGTCATTTCCTACAAATTACTCGGTACGCGGGAATGGTTTGTCATTCACCATACCGACTGCGGCATGGAGACCTTTAGCGATGAAATCATGCGCGACTTGCTGTCGCACAGCTTGAAGACCGCGTCTATCGATGCGGATGGCTGGCATGATTGCTGTGAAGGCCCTGGCTCTGCCGAAGGCAAATATATCGACTGGCTGACGATTAGAGACCAGGCGCAAAGCGTTTTGGAAGATGTCGTGCGCATCAAGTCGCATCCGTTGGTGCCGTCCGACATTCCCGTTTACGGTTATATCTATGACGTCAAAACCGGCCAGTTAATCGAGGTGCCGGCTGCCGTTGAGGCTGGAAGATAGTGGCGCAGCCATGTTCAGCCGTTATCATCGGCGTAGGCCCTCAGCAGGGATTGGGGGCCGCACTTGCCGGCTATTTTTCTGGAAAAGGTTTACACGTTTTCATAGCTGGCCGCAGCGACGATAAATTGCAGCGGGTTGCCGGGCATATCCGGCAACAGGGAGGCTCGGTGACTGTCGTGGTAGCCGATGCAACGCTTGAACAGGATGTCGCGCGCTTGTTCGGCATCGTGCAGCAACAAGGCTATGCCGTTGATATTGCGGCCTATAATGTAGACAGCAATATACCCTCGCCGTTGCTGGCAACGGATACGGAAACGTTTACGGCCTTGTGGCGGCAGAATTGTCTCGGTGCTTTCTTGTTCGGCAAAGCCGCCGTTAACGCCATGCAGGACAGGCGCCAGGGCAGCCTGTTTTTTACCGGCGCAACGGCATCGTTAAGGGCAAAGCCGCCATTTACCGCGTTTGCGGCGGCAAAAGCCGGTTTACGGGCCTTGGCGCAAGGTATGGCCAGGGAGTTTGGGCCGCAAGGCATCCATGTCGTGCATGCTGTTATCGACGGCGTGATTGATGGCGACAGGGCAAGACAGCAGTTCCCGGACTATGTTAAAGCCAAAGGCAGTGACGGTTTGCTGCAACTCGACGCGATAGCGGAGACTTATTGGGCGCTGCACCAGCAGCATCCCAGCGCATGGACGCATGAGCTGGACCTGAGGCCTTTTAAGGAAACGTTTTAGTCGGTATAGCCTAAGGGGATGCCGGTTTTCTATGGCCGGCCTGTTATCAGGGCAGGTCGGTCATTTCCACTGATTTGTTGTAGTCAACGCCAATGCTGACAATAAAGCTGGTGGCTTCTTCGATGTCCATCTCGGATTTTACTATTTTGGATTTATCAACGATGACGGTAAAGCCCGAAGTGGGATTAGGCGAGGTTGGAATAAACAGCACATACTTATCATCGTGCCGGTTGGTGACATAAGCCGGCACCCAAATACCGGGGCTTGGATATTCCACATAAACAACTTCCTTGGCAAATCTTTGATCATGCGACGAAAACATATTGATAACTTTTATAAGCACCCGGTAGATAGTGTTTAAAAAGGGAATCCTGTTAATGACATGGTCAAAAATCGTAATAACCCGCGGTCGGCCCGTTTTGACTATTTTGTAGCCTATCAAGACAACAATGGCGAAGCTGAGCGTGAAAAACAGCGCGGTGTAAAAATAACTGTCGGCATAACCGTATACGGCGCTGAACAGGTCGGAAACCATTTCCTTCAAAAAAATGATAATTTGCAAAATAACAACGATAGGGATAATGGCGAGAATGCCGACCAGGAAATAATTTAATAGTTTTTTAGTAGATTCTTTCATTGTTTTCTCCTCAGGCTTACAGCGTTTTAATCACCAGCTACGTTTTGGGACGTATACTGATATGTTTTTGATGTCTCATTATAGGCCAATTTCATAGCGCTGGGACTGATTGTACAGAGACCTATGTGTTGACTGCCTTGCAGTGTGTTGCTGGGGAGGAGATAGAAGAGGTATTTGATCGGCCCTGGGCAATCATGGTCCGCTACGTGTAGAAGACCATGATTGACCGCAGGTTTGTTTGTCTATGTTAAAGCGCTGTTATGCGGTCGCTTTTTTGGCTTCGGCAGCAACAACTTTTCCTTCTTTGAATTGCTCTGCATAATAGGTGCGAACGCTTTTGGGGTCAAACGTCAAAAATGTGCCGCCTGATTCAAAATGCTGGATAAACACTTTACCTATTGCATAAGTTGATGCGCCGGCAATCAACGGCAAGGTCACCGCGCCGATAGTCGTGCCGACAACGGGAACCATTTTGCTGAGTCCAGCAAAAACCGGGGCAAATGATGACGGGAAACTTCCGCCGATTAGCGCCGCCAGTATATTTTTAACTTTGCCTTCCATGAAAGTGACGCCGTAAAGATGGCTTAACCTTCTCAGCATTTCAATTTGAATACCCGTTATTGCCAAAAAATCAAAAATCGGCACAGGAACCAGGCCGGCCGCCATTGATACATACATGTTCTTTTTAACCAATTCCTGGGCGTCGCCATACGTATTGTTTTCCACTTTTACTAATTCTGTCATCACACTTCACCTCTGTTCAATTAAGTTGATTAACCCGCGTCTAAACGACTGATTTAGCATAATCAATATGCTCATTCCTAGCAAGCGATAACTATAGCTGAGCCTATATAAATTGCTGTTTGGGAACATCGTGTTTTTCCAAATTTATCATGACAAGACAGCATTAATGCGTGTTTAGAATTTGGCTAAAGATAAGGTCCTGGCTGAGCTATCGTTCCCATGTTCCTGCTTAACAAAAGTTTGGAGTCCGGGCTTGTCCTGAAGGTGTGTTTGTCAGGCAAAGCCTGAACGTCATCCTCCTTCGCATATACGCCATAGCTGCGCTCAACGGCAGGGTTCACACCGGCAAGACGCTAAGCGGATTTTCCATGCACTCAAAACGGTATGTCATCATCAAAGTCGTCATAAGTGGGCGGTGCCGGCGGCATCGCGCCTGTGTTTTGCGCCGGCGCTGCGGGCTGGCTTGAATAGGCGGGCTTGGAGGGTGGCGCGGTGTGTTCCGACGCGGCGTGATCGCCGCTGAAATCGCCGGTGCCGCCGCTACGGCTGCCGAGCATGTGCATTTCACTGGCAATAATTTCGGTGGTGTAACGGTCCTGTCCGTCTTGTCCCTGCCATTTCCTGGTTTGCAAGCGTCCTTCAACATAAACCTGGCGGCCTTTTTTGAGGTATTCGCCGGCTATTTCCGCCAGCGGGCTAAAAAACACCACCCGATGCCATTCGGTTGCTTCGCGTCTTTCGCCGGATTGCTTGTCTTTCCAGCGCCTGGTCGTCGCCAGGCCGATAGTGGTGACTGCGCCGCCCGCAGGCATATAGCGCACTTCAGGGTCTGCTCCCAGGTTGCCGATTAATGTTACTTTATTAAGCATTGGTGTCTCCGAAGGGTTTCTGTTGTCCCGTGACGAGTGTGTCTGGCACGGCTTGGTGGCGTTTTGGTTACCGGGCTGAATAATCCGGCTATCTTCGCATCATTTCGAATTATTTTCTATTGGCAATCGGGTGCGATTGAATCCATCGCAGCAATATGCCGGTTCTTGCCTTAATCAACGGTACGGATTGCCGGGCTTCTTTGACGAGTTGGACGAGAATATGGAAAAGCACCAGGCCGATGCGGTAAAGCCGCTTGTTCAGGCGCTGGATATGCGGGCGCAATGCCGATAAATTAACAGGCCTGTCCTGCACGACACCGCGCCGGTGCAGCCAGCATAATAAGCCTCCGGCATACAGCAGGGCAGGGCACAGGCCGGCGATAAACCACAGCAAACGACCTGTTGCGCTCAATGCCTCGCCGGTATGCAACGGCCACATCCAGGTGGTCAGTGTTTCTCCCCACGAAAATTTGCCGGGATCGCGGACTTCTTTGATATGCCCGCTCCAGCGGTCTATCCATACCATAGTCATCGGATGTTTCCTATTAATTTCAGTGCCTTGTCGTAAATTGACGCGATACGTGCCGGTGTCGCCAGCCGGCGTTGTAATCCGCCTGAGTGTCGCGCGCGGAAACGGCCCGCGTGCGATAAACTCGGCCTCTTCGAGGCGGACGGGGCGATTATTGGGGACTGCGGTGCTGAGGATGGCGGGGCCGTTATTGCCGTGTCCCAGATCCTCTGAGCCGAGTAACGATTCCAATAGCTTGGGATAGCTCAGTTGCAAACCGGTGAAGGCGAGTATTAACAGCGCGGTCGCGCTCAATAAGCCGATCAGCCGGTGTAAATCGACGGCAAGCCGTATCATGCCGTCCTTATGTCGAACGGCGAAAGCCTGCCTGAATTGGTCTTTAACAGGCCACCAGAGATAAAGCCCCGTAACGATGGAAATAATCATTAATCCGCCTAACAGGCCGACAAGATTCCAACCGAAACGATCAAGCCTAAGCTGGGTGTGCAGGTCCAGTAGCCAGGTCATGGCCGTCTGGCCCCAGAAACGGCTTGCCACCACTTCTGCGGTATAGGGGTTTATCGATACCATCAGCGGCGCGTAATAATCGAAGTAGGTTTCCTGCGGTTTTTCGTACCAGGCGCTTATCATCCCGTCAGGCGTTTGCGGCATTTCCAGCGTCCACGAGCCGTAGCGCTTAGGATGCGCCGCCCGTACCGAGTCCATGATCTTGTCCAGCGATTGGTATTTTCTATGGTGTCCCTGGGAGTCCTGCGGAGCCTCAATGACCAGGCGCGGGTTCAACAGCTCATCGAGTTCCGTATGATAGACGCTCAGGCTGCCGCTTAGCCCGAGCAATGCGAAAAAAAAGCCGGCAGTCAGCGCCAGGTAGCGGTGAATTTTAAGCCAAGTCGCGCGCGCGAACAGGAGTCGGGTAGGAATGTGCATGGGCGGGTCCGCGGTTGCTGAAAAGCGGAAATTATCCCATACGGCAGCAGCGCTGTCTTGCGGTCAGCGATGCGGGCGGTTGGAACCCTGGGGGCGCTGGGGTCCGGTATTGGGGCGATTAAAACCATGCCCGCCGTGGTATTGAGGGTTCTGGGACGGATGCGGCTTATACGGATGACTGTTATGATCATCGCGATGCGGGGACTGGTGATTATCCCAATGGTGGTCGTTTCCGGAGTCGTGATGTCCATGATCATCATGATCGTGCCGCCAGTGCTGGTACGGGAATCCGGGATAACTGTAGAACCGGCGTGGGGGAATAGGCTGGGTGTAATATTGAAAGCGGGGCGGCGGATAATAATACGGCGCCCTGCCGTAGTAACTGCGCTTGACGACATATCCGCTACTATAGCTCCCGTAAGCAGGGGAATACCCATAGTGGTGAGGGTAATAGGCGCAGGCATTCAACACTATCATCAAACTTGCGGATAATATTTTTCTCGTGAGCGAATTCATTGTGCTGGTCCTTCCGGTAGTCGTTTGCTGAATTCTATGCACTGGACGCTGAATGTTGAATGAATCGTAACTATCCAGGATTTTGCCTGAAGCGTAATAGGTATAAGGTGCGTAGCTACTTACCTAACAACACCTTGCCGCTTATTAAGCCCGCACTGCCTGGTTCGCGGCTGATTGTCATTTGCTGCACGGTGATGGCATGGTCTGTATCGAGCAGGGCCAGCCAGGCGACCAGCTTATCGAACTCGCATTGCTCCAGCCACAGCGAGACCTTATCCTGGTCTTCGGGAACCAGGCGCTTCACGGCGGGTTTTATGCCCGATTGCTCGCTGCCGGCGTCGATGATGCCGATCAGCGATTGCGCCGTATCGGCAACTTCGGCGGATCCTGCGCTATTAGCCTGCAGCGCGCCGGTTTCCGCGGCGACGCCTTGCAAATAAACATTTAATTGCTGCTGCGCGTCAATCGCCGATCTAATACGTTGTTGGCCTTCGATGATCGGCATATAGGTGAACGCATACAATCCGGAAATGAGCAGTACGGCGATACCGCCGAGCAGTAGGCTACGTTCGCGTGGCGATAATTGCTGTAAACGCTTCTTCATGAGGCTCGCTCGCTGATGCCGACATGCGCGGACAAGCCGTTATTGCCGGTTTCCGCCGACTGGATGTCGACTTTAACGTTATGGTTTTTTTCCATATTGTGCTTGAAATCCTCTATTTGTGCGACGCTTGCACCGGTCAAGTGCAGGCTCAGCACGCCGCCTGAAAAATCCAGGGCTTGCAATTGCAATGCGGTATCCCGGCTGAGTATTTCGCCGCTTTGGTACAGTAAGCGCAAATAAGCCCCACCGCCATCGCCCTGGTGTTTTCGTAAGGCCAGCAATGCCTGTTCGGCCTGCGCTTTCATGTTGACGATACGTTTGACCTGCGGGAAGGTTTGCGAAAATAACTGTCGGTTGGCGGCTTCCAGTCCGGCCAACTGTTCCTGGCTGTGCCGGTATGCGCTCAATGCGCCGCCGTATTGTAGCAGCAAGGCGACCAGCATCAGCGTTGCCGCCGGTATCCAGGCTGTCCAGCGGATATTGCCGGATTCGCGCGGGCTGTAAATACCGCTGAGCAGGTTCAGTTCATTTTTTTTAGCGGGACGGAGCACGGATAAGGCCGAAGCAATGGTTTCGCCGGTTACCGAAAGGTGGCTCGGCCAGTGCAAGTCCGCGCAGGGCTGCGTATGCCACAGCTGTATACGCCCGGCTAGATTAAGTTCCGGCAAGGCTTTTTCCACGAAGGGGAGCAGGTAATCGCTGTCGATGCCGCCGCCCTGCGATAGCGTAAAACGCACGACGGCGCGCTTGCCGTCCAGCAGTATCGAGACGCTGTCGTCGAGCACAGGAAGGCATAAGGTTTCTGCATAAACGCCTTGTAACTTGATGCCGGCTGTGTCGAAACGTTGTAAGTGAGCGGCCAGCCGTTCATGTTCAATCGCGGCGACGGTGATTTTACCGCCGGCTTGTTTGCACCAGGCCCAATGGTAGTTTTCCACGTCATTAGCCAGGTAATCTTCGAGCGCATAAGGCAACGCTTTTTTCAACTGGCGTTGCGATGTTATCGGCAGTTCGAGCTCGACCAGCAATACCTCGGTGGCCGGCAGCAGCAGGATAACGGCGCTATTGCCTGCGGCTTCGGCGAGTTCGTTGAGACTGCCTCGCCGCACCGGCCCGTTTTCGATAGTTTCGGAAAGCGCCGACCATTCACAAACCTCATCGATGCCGTCAAAAACCCTGGCTATCATCGTGTCAGCCATTGGCGGGACTCCTGCGTTGCCGTTTAATTAAGGTGATGTTGCCGTTTTCCATGCGTTTTAAGTGTGAATCAAACAGTAATGAAATTTTGCCGACCTGGACGCGCACCGACAACAGGAAATTATCGCTGGTAATGCCGAGTCCCTGCTTATCAATACCCAGCGCGGCGACAGCGTCATGCTGCAGGAAATCCTCTATGCGTTCAAAAGGCTTGCGCCTGATCGCGCGGATCAGCAATTCCGTGTTTTTCGCCGATAGCTTATCGGCAAGACTGCGTATTAACAAGGGCTCGGCGGTATTGATATTGATGGCCGCATAAGTGTCGGTGACATAGATATAAGGCTTTAATACCTGGTAGTCTTGCTGCGTGACGCCGTGGACCAGCAGCAGTTCGCTGAGATCGGCAAACGGCCGGTTGGCGCTACGATAAGGCGTTTTTTCGTCGAAATAGGTGTCATCTTCGGCGCCCCCCGGCTGCCGGGTTTCCGAATCCGCATCCATCCAGTCCAGTATCGCATCGATAATAACGGGCTTGATGTCGAGCAAGGCCAGTAAACGCCGGAAGCGCTGCACATCCGGTTCGCTGGGCTTGTTTTCGACGAGCAGGTTATTCAGGTTAAAACGCCCCTGTAAATCCGTCAGTTGCGCCGCTACGCCGGGAATAGCGGTTTTGGGCAGCGCCTTGGCCCAGTTGTCGCCAAAACCGTCATGCTTGTTGTCGCTGAGCTCATCGCGCAGGACCTTTGCCGCCCAGCTTTCCAGGCTGTAACTGTATTCAAGGGCTTGCGCCGAGCGCAGCAGGTTTTCCGTCCTGCGTATATCCAGTTGCCGGCTGCTCGACATCGAGACGACGGCGACGGTCGCGATAGACAGGATTAACAGCACGATGATCAGCGCGACGCCCTGTTGCGGCGGCGGAAGATTATAGTCCCGTAGCGTGCTCATGCCTGTTCTCAGTCATGGATAAAAAACAGCCGTTTAACGTCGCCGAGGCCGTCGATCGTGAACACGATTTCAAGCGCTTTCGGGGCATGGGCTGACGACCAGTCATCCGTCCAGTCTTGATCGAAAAAGCGCAGCCGTACTTGTTTAAGGTCGATTAGTTTACGCCGCCGGTATTCGCTTTGCTGGGTCCTGTCGAGTATCGTCCACGATAGCCGGTACAGCGAGCCTTTCTCGAAGCGGTAGCTGATGCGTTGTAAGCGGCTGTCCGCCTGATGGCTGGACCAGGCCGGAACGCTCCGGGTCAGCGTCAGCAACTCGCCGTCCGCACCGCCGCGCATACCGGTGTCCGCCATGCCGTATTCGTCCCTGACCGGGCGTGGAACCGCCTGGGCCAGGTCTTCGCCGAGTAAATACAGGCTTATTTGCAATTCGGCGAGGCGTCCCGACCTTCGTGAGGTATCGGCGCGCGCATCCAGCAGTACGTGCAGGCCCGAATACGCCATCACCGACATGAACGCAAACACCGCCATCGCTATCAGGATTTCCAGCAAGGTAAAGCCGCGACCGGACTTATTCATTGCTTTGCTGAGGTTCGGCTTCATCAACGGCTTGTCCATCAGGCGGTTCAACAGGGTTATTATCCGGCTCATCGACAGTTTCTTCGGCGGCTTCGCTAACCGGGGCGTTTTGTTCGACAGCCTGTTCAGCGGTTTCTGCGCTGGGCGATTCAGGGACTAAGCTGGTTAGCGTCGTATAAGGTTCTTTATCGCCTTCGAGGTAAACGCGGATTTGGTATTGCCAAAGCCCCAGCGTCGTTGTGACATTCCGCCTGGCTTGCCAATACCAGCGCCGCCCGCCCTGGGTTTCCCAGCCGTCGTCCTGTTCCGGTTTGTCCACGGCGAGCCGCAATTGCGTCGCATGATTCGCGGCGATGACGGCGGCGAGGGTCTTGTTTTCGACATGCCACAGGTTGCGCGTATTGTCTGACGCGATCTTGATCAGCCCGATCATCAGGATAGCCAGGATGGCTAGCGCAATGAGGATTTCCAGCAGCGTGAAACCGGCTGTTCCCGGCATGCGCTTCATGGCCGGGATGCAGCGGTTTGCATCGACATAACGAGGCCGTCCTTGAACGTATGGCTCACGGAGAAGCGTTCATCGCTGTCGTGTAAACCGATATTGACCTGGAATTCATTCATATCGCCGTCCGGCGTAAACACGATCTGCGGGTCGGGAGAGCCGTGTTCGTGGTCGCGCAGTAAAACCGCCCGGTTTTCGATGTTAAGGTCGATAGCTATCTGCGAATGCAATGTTCGCGGTTTGAATACGGCGTCGTCAATTTCCACCTGCCAGCGGACGTCATCCATCGTGATAAAGCGGTAGCCGTGCCGGTAACATTCCAGCGCAACGGGCATGCCGCGAATAATCGCTTCCTGAGACGCCAGTTGCAATAATTGCAGCAAACGTTCGGCCTCCTGGCGTTGCTGGTCACGCTGGTTGGCGGAGCCTATCGACAGCATCGTGATGCTGCCCATAATGCCGATCAGGACAATCACGATCAGTAACTCAATCAGCGTGAAGCCTTTTATGCTGTGCACGGCGTCATTATAGATGGTGGCGCTACTTAAGCGGTTTAGCGCTCATTTTTTTGAGCGAGTGTGCGTCGGGTCGATACCGATGCCGGTATTTTCAAGAGCGACCACACCTAAAATCGGTTCGCAACCGTCCGGGCCAAAAACCACCTGGGTTACGGTTTCTGAACCCATGAAAGCAACGCGGGCAAAACCATAGGGGTATTCAACGATTTCACCGTTTGCAAGTTCGTAAACATCTTTTCCTTCCACGGCAACGCCGGCATGATGCAAGGCCGTGCCGGGTGCCAGGCAATCAATGGCTCCAGTGTCAACTAAAAACTCGTTTTCGTAGGCAGGCTTATCGTTGTGCAGATTGCTTAGTGAAACGGTAACATGAGTCAGTCCCATAAATTTCTCCAGCAGGTTTATTTAAGATCCCAGTTATTAATATCCGCGCCGGCGTCGCTACCGCCTTCGACGCCGTCGGCGCCGAACGAGTACAGGTCAAATTCACCGTGAGCGCCCGGTTGCAGGTAAAGGTAAGGCTTGTTCCAGGGGTCGGTCGGTATGCTGTCGAGATAGCCGCCTTTCTTCCAGTTAGCCCCGGCAGCAAGCCCCGTAGGCTTCGTAACCAGCGCTTCCAGGCCTTGTTCGGTGCTCGGGTAGCTGAAATTATCCAGCCGGTATAAATCCAGCGCGGCGGTGACGGCGCGGATGTCCTGTTTGGCTTTCGTCGCCCTGGCTTCGTCGGGGCGGCCCATAATTTTCGGGACAATGATCGATGCCAGGATGCCTAGGATAACGACGACAATCATGACTTCAATCAGCGTAAAACCATTTTGTTTGTTGGTGTTCATGGGTTTTTCCATTGGATCAGGTTTATAAAAAAGCCGGGAAAGCCTTGTAGGCACGCACCGCGTACCATCAAGCCAACACGGATAAGGTTCGGCGTGCCGAAAAAGGTACGCGATACCCACTGGGGCATAAATGCGTACCCTACGCGCTATCTAATCAATTGGTTCATCTCAAAAATCGGCAGCAATATCGCCAGCACGATCAGTAAAACCACCAGCCCCATAAACAGGATCAGCGCCGGTTCGAACAAGCCCATCGTCAGTTCAGTCAACGCTTCCATCTCCCGTTCCTGGTCATCGGCGGCGTTTGCGAGCATGCGCGGCAGTTGTCCGCTGGCTTCGCCGCTGGCGATCAAATGGATCGTGACGGGTGGGAAAAAGCCGCATTTTTCGAGCGCCTTGTTCAGGCTTTGGCCCTCGCGCACACGGAGCGCGGTGTTCTGCACGGCTTTTTCCATCGCATTATTCGCCAACACCTGGCTCGATATTTTCAGCGCTTCGAGCAATTCCACGCCGCTATTGGTTAAAATCGCCAGCGTGCGCGTAAAACGCGCGGTATTGAGGCCTTTGGTAAAACGCGAAATCAGCGGCGCGGTCAGTAAGAAACGGTGAAATGCCAGCCGCGGCCCGTCATGCCGGAGTATGGCCTTGGCGATAGCGGCAACGCAGGCGAGTATGATCAGTATAATCAATCCGTTGTTTTTAAAGAAGTTGCTGCAGGCAATCAGGCCGACGGTGAGCGCAGGCAGTTGCTGGTCCATTTTATCGAATACGCTGGTGATTTCCGGGACGACATAAGCCAATAAGCCGATCACGACCAATATCGACACCGAGCTTAGCATCACGGGATAAATCATCGCCATTTGCAGTTTGCTGTGGATTTGCCCTTTATCGCTGATGTAATCGGCGAGGCGTTCCAACACCTGGTCGAGTTTTCCGGACGATTCGCCGGCGGCGACGGTCGCGCGGTACAGCGGCGAAAACGTGCTCGGGAATGCATTGCAGGCCTGGGCGAAGCTTTGGCCTTCGAGTATCCGCGTCCTGATGCCCAATAAAATGCGCCGCGTTCGCGCCGACTCCAATTGTTTCGCAATAATGCCCAAGGCTTCGTCTATCGCGAGGCCGGAGCGCAGCAAGGCCGAAAGCTGCCGCGTGATATGCGCCATTTGCCGTAAATTAATGCGGTGCGCGAATAGCGAACTTTGGGTTTTATGTTCTTTGTTATGGACCTCGTTCAGCTCCAACAGCGTTAAGCCCTGGTTGCGCAACTGTTGCCGCGCAATTTTAACGGTATCGCTTTCGAACACGCCTTTAATCGTCTTGCCCTGCGCGTTAATCGCCTGATATTCGAATGCGGCCATAAGGTTTATTCTTGTTGCGTGATGCGTATCGCTTCATCGAGGCTGGTTTCGCCGGCCAGCACTTTCTCCAGCGCACTGTGCCGGATACCGCGCGAAAAATGCCGGGCATGCTGTTCCAGCTCATATTCCCCGGCGTGTTCGTTGATCATATTGCGTAGCGCGGTATCGATCGCAACCAGTTCAAAAATGCCGGCGCGGCCTTTAAAGCCGCTGTGCTTGCACTGCCCGCAGCCTTCGGGTTGGTAGATGTCGACGAACTCGCCGGCTTGTGCCGGATAGCCTAAGCCCGATAAATCCTGGGCGGGAACGTGCTGGGGTTTTTTACAGGCCGGGCAGAGCTTGCGCAACAAACGCTGTGCGATTACGCCGACCAGGCTGGAGGCCAGTAAAAAAGGCTCCACGCCCATGTCGCGCAAGCGCGTGATGGCGCCGATCGCGGTGTTGGTATGCAGCGTCGACAGCACCAAATGCCCGGTCAAGCTGGCTTGCACGGAAATTTCGGCGGTTTCCTTGTCGCGTATTTCGCCGACCATGACAATATCGGGGTCTTGCCGCAGGATGGCGCGCAAGCCCTTTGCGAAGGTCATTTCCACCTTGTTGTTGACCTGGGTCTGGCCGATGCCGTCCAGGTAGAATTCGATGGGGTCTTCAACGGTCAGGATGTTGCGCGTGCGTTCGTTCAGTTGATTCAATACGGCGTACAGGCTGGTCGTCTTGCCCGAGCCGGTGGGGCCGGTGACGAGGATAATGCCGTGCGGCCGGTTGATCATTTGTTGTATCGTCGCCAGCTCTTGCTCGCTCATGCCGAGTTGTTTCAGGCTGAGCTGGTTAGCCTGCTTGTCGAGCAAGCGCAACACCACACGTTCGCCGTAGCCGGACGGCAGCGTCGAGACGCGCACGTCAACGGTGCGCCCGCCGACCATCAATGAAATACGCCCGTCCTGCGGCAGCCGTTTTTCGGCGATGTCGAGCTTCGCCATGACTTTCAATCTTGAAATGACCATTGCGGCGAATTCGCGTTGCGGCTCGATGATTTTCCGCAGGATGCCATCGACCCTGAAGCGCACGACCATGCGTTTTTCATAGGACTCGATATGGATGTCGGAGGCGTTTTCTTTAATCGCCTCGGTCAGCAAGGCGTTGATCAGGCGGATAATCGGCGCTTCGTCCTCGCTTTCCATCAGGTCTTCGGGCTTGGGCAAATGCTGCGCCATATCGGCCAAGTCGAGGTTCTCGCTGAGGTTTTCGACCATTTGCTGCGCATGCCCGGCTTTTTGTTCGTAAGTCGCCTGCAATAGCGCCTCGAAAGCTTCGCTGCCGATTTGCTCGAACCGGACCGGATGACCGATGAGCCGGCGTATCTCGAACAATGCCTGGCTGGGCGTTTTTTCCAGGTAGACAACGCTGGACGTATCGTCCGGGCCGGTCTTGACGAGTATGCCGTACCGTTTCGCAAAGCTGTAGGAAGGCTGCTTAAATCCTTGTTTAGATGCGCCGTCGTGTTCCTGAGCCGTATTCATCGGGTGACAATAAGGTCCACGAAAATCACGAAAGACACGAAAAAAAGAATCCTGTTGTGGTTAATTACGCTGGATTCCCAAGCTCCCGAGATTGTGAAAGCATTCAGTATTTGGAGTACAAACCTAGGTTTGTACTCCCTACATATAATAAAAATCAATAGGTTGAAAATTTTCAAATACAGGTTTTTGTAGGCTTTTAAAATACTTTCACAGCCTCTCCCGCTTGGGAATCCAGATGATGAAGCTCTAGCTTCACGAGACTGGAAGCCAGGGTTTCCTGCACCGAATTCCCAAGCGGGAGCTTGGGAACAACCAGCGCAAATCATATTGTGGTTATTTTCGTACTTTTCGTGTCTTTCGTGGACAAAGCCTTTGGCGGATCTATTATTAGCGATCATATTATCTGCCTAATGGAACGGCGGACGGACGTTTGGGAAAGGCCGGCGCAAGCTTCGGCAATAGCGGGCCGTGTTCTTTCGGCATCAGGTACACGCCGTCTTTCCCGGCCTGCTGCTCACGGTGGCGTATGTCGTTATATTTCTCGCCGGTCAGCAACGCGGCTTTTTCAGGATCGCGCATAATTTCCGGGCGCAGGAAGACCATCAGGTCTTTTTTCGTAACGGCGGTATTGGTGTCCTGGAATAAACGGCCCAAAAACGGTATATCGCCTAATAACGGCACCTTGGTAATGGTTTCTTCGACGCGGTCCTGCATCAATCCGCCCAATACCAGGATTTTGCCGTCATCGACCAGCACCGAGGTGTCTATCTCGCGCTTGTCGATGCTGACGCCACTAGGCGATGACGCGGTGGTCTGGTCTACGCTGGAGACTTCCTGTTTAACTTTTAATTTGATCGCATTGCCTTCGTTGATTTGCGGCGTGACATTCAGCTTGATGCCGACATCCTTGCGTTCCACCGTTTGGAATGGGTTATTGGAACCGCTGGTATTGGTCGTGAAGCTGCCGCTCAGGATACCGATATTTTGCCCGACGATCATGCTGGCTTCTTCGTTATCGAGCGTGACCAGTGAAGGCGTGGACAGGATATTGACATTGTTGTCTTTTGCGAAGGCGGCCAGCAAGGCGCGCAGTTCGCCGCCGACCAGGTAGCCGACGCTCATCGTTTTGGCGCTGTTCGTGACAAAATCGCCGAGGTTATTCGTAAACGCATTGGCCGATACGCCATTCTTGAGCTGTTCGGTATGCCATTCAACGCCGATCTCCTGGTCTTTCGTATAATTGACTTCGGCGATGATCGCTTCGATATGTACTTGGGCGCGGCGAATATCGAGCCTGCGCACGACCGATTTAAGCGAGCGCATTTGTTCGTCCGGCGCGGT
>Ga0172373_10001324_pt1 | contig 40313 bp, 33 predicted proteins | sample Lak10m_2_FD_114546 | JGI IMG/M metagenome (GOLD analysis project Ga0172373, IMG submission 114546) | Freshwater microbial communities from Kabuno Bay, South-Kivu, Congo - kab_092012_10m | ecosystem: Environmental > Aquatic > Freshwater > Lake | place: Democratic Republic of the Congo... | reverse complement strand
TACGGAAACTGGAAGCTGTCGTGGGGCGCCGGTCTGCAGTATGTCAAGTACAATAACGCCACGCAGGCGCGCATACGACCCGAAATACGCGACTCTGTCGGCAATCTGATTCAGCCGGCTGTCACAACCAGCTTCACCACCGCCATTGATTTCTTCAAGTACGGTCTTTTCGGACAAATAAGCCGCACATTCCTGGGCGAAAAACTGGGCGTATCGCTCGGTATCCGCGCCGACGGCAACTCGTTCACCGACGAAGGAAATGCCCTGCAGCAAACCCTGAGCCCGCGACTGAGCGTCAGCTATGCGCTGGCACCCGACTGGAAAGTGAGCGCCAGCGCCGGCAGGTACTTTAAAATTGCTCCCTATACTGCGCTGGGCTTCCGCGACGAAAACAACACGCTCGTCAACCGAAACCTGCCCTACCTGCGCTCCGATCACCTGGTGGCCGGCATGGAATATCTGCCCACCAAAACGCTGCGCCTTACGCTCGAAGGCTTTTACAAGAAATACGCCAACTACCCCGTCTCGAACCGCACCGGAATCTCGCTGGCCAATCAGGGTGCCGACTTCGGTATCATCGGAAATGAAAGACTCACCGGAAACGGCACCGGCGAGTCTTACGGTTTCGAATTTTTCGCCCAGCAGAAACTCCACAGAAATTTCTTTTTCGTGGGCTCCTATACGCTGTTCTGGACCCGTTTTGCCGGTCAGGACGGCCGCCTGATTCCATCCTCCTGGGATAACCGCCACCTCGTGGCGCTCACAGCCGGCAAGAAATTCAAGCGAAACTGGGAGCTGGGCCTGAAATACCGCTATCAGGGCGGTGTACCCTACACACCCATTGACCTGATCGAAAGTCAGCGCAATTACACGGTAGTCGGCCGCGAAATTCTCGACTACAGCCAGCTGAACAGCCTGCGACTCGCCGGATTCAATCAGCTCGATATGCGCCTCGACAAGAAATGGAATTTCCGCAGGGCCACGCTGGATCTGTTCCTCGACGTGAGTAACCTGCTTGGCACAGCCACGCCCGCTTTCCCCGCTTTCACCCTGCAGCGCAACGCGGAAAATACCGCTTTTGCCACCACCGACGGAAAACCGCTGGCCGCCGATGCCTCCAATGGTATCCCGATTATACTGGATACAGCAAGCGGAGCTCCAATTCCGTCAATTGGTATTATCTTTGAGTTCTGATCGGGCGTATCTTGCGCCTGATTGTCGCTCGAAACCCGAATCATGACAAAAGCGCAAAAAAATTATCGCCTGGGGCTTTTCATAGCCTATCTGGCTATCTGGGCATTACTGGCCATCAATCCTGTTTACAGGGAAGACTGGCTGCTGGAGAACATCCTGGTGTTCGCCGGAGTGCCGTTTCTGATCTGGCTCGACCGGCGCACTCCGCTCTCCAGCCTGTCCTATACCCTGATCTTCCTGTTCATGGTGCTTCACACCTACGGATCTCATTATACCTACTCCGAAACACCGGCAGGGCGTATGGTTTCCGACTGGCTTGGACTCGAACGCAATCATTACGACCGTTTTGTGCATTTCCTCTGGGGGTTCCTGCTCACTATCCCGCTTTTTGAAATTTTCAGGAAAAAAGTAAGCAGGAAACGACTGGTACTGGACTTCATATTCGCCGGCAGCATACTGCTTACGCTGGGTGTTGCCTACGAGTTCATGGAATGGGCAGCAGCGGTAGTGGTAGCACCCGAGGCAGGTACCGCTTTCCTGGGCACGCAAGGCGATGTGTGGGATGCACAGAAAGACCTCCTGATGAATGTTGCGGGTACCTTCGCAGCCATTGTATTCTGGCCTTTCATTGTCAAACAACCGAAACAGCATGAAACTCAGGGGTAAAATTGCGCTGGTCACCGGCGCCGGGAAAGGAATTGGCGCAGCCGTCGCCAAAGGCTTCGCCGCAGAAGGCGCCATCGTCATCGTCAATGACATTCCGGAAGCTACCTATACAGAAAACATCGTTCAGGGCATCCTGAACAACGGAGGCCGCGCCGAAGCTGCTTATGCTGATTTGTCGTATGTGACAGAAATCAGGCGTCTGTTCGGACTGATACGCAAAAAATACGGCCGCCTTGATATTCTTGTCAATAACGCCGGCATTACCGGGTGGAGCGATTTTTTTGAAACGGAGGAGGCCATTTTCGACCGGGTGGTTCAACTCAATCTCAAAGGCACCCTGTTCTGTACCATCGAGGCTGCGAAAATAATGCGCGAAACAGGTGGAGGCAGCATTATTAATGTATCATCCGTCGTGACAGCCCTCAGCGTGAAAAATCTGATCTGTTATGTCGCCACCAAGGGCGGTATCGAAGCCATGACCCGGCAAATGGCCGTGGAACTGGCGCCCCACAAAATCAGGGTCAACTGCTTCGGTCCGGGACCCGTCAATACCGAACGCAATCTGTCGGAAGACCCCGACTACCGGGAAAACTGGGGAAGCGTTATCCCGCTGCAACGGTCGGGCGAACCGGAGGAAATGGTCGGCCCGGCCCTGTTCCTCGCATCCGACGATGCTTCATTTGTTACCGGACAGATGTTTTACGCCGACGGAGGCTGGGGTGTTCAGGGCAAAATTTCGGAAGCCAGCATGAACAGTCAGCTTTCCAATACAAAAGATAGATAGAGTACGCTAATTTTGCCCCACTAAAACTGCCCGCACATGCAGAATTATGCAGAAATACAGGCGCTCAACCAGCAAATCCAGACAGAGAGTGCCTTCGTTGACACACTGAAAGCAGAAACCGCCCGCGTCATCGTCGGTCAGGAATACATGATCGAGCGGCTCCTCATAGGACTCCTCACGCGCGGACATATCCTGCTTGAAGGGATGCCCGGACTGGCCAAAACGCTGGCTATCAAGACCCTCGCACAAGCTGTTGATGCCCGTTTCAGTCGCATACAGTTCACGCCCGACCTGCTGCCCGCCGATGTGGTGGGCACCATGATTTACAACCCGGCAAAATCCGAGTTCACCGTCCGGAAGGGTCCGGTATTTGCCAACTTTGTACTGGCTGACGAGATTAACCGCGCACCGGCCAAGGTACAAAGCGCCCTGCTGGAGGCCATGCAGGAGCGACAGGTTACGATTGGAACCGAGACGTTCATGCTGGAAGAGCCATTCCTGGTGCTGGCCACCCAGAATCCGATCGAGCAGGAAGGTACCTATCCGCTGCCGGAAGCACAGGCCGATCGTTTTCTGATGAAGGTCAGAATCGGCTATCCTACCCGAAATGAAGAACGCAGCATCATTCGCCACCACCTGAGCGGAGAACACCCGCACATACACAAGGTGGTTTCGGTGGCAACCCTTCTGCGCGCACGCGAGGTGATGCACGGAATTTATATGGACGAGAAAATCGAACAGTATATTCTCGACATCGTTTTTGCTACCCGGGAGCCGGCTCAGTACGGACTGCAGTCGCTGGCTCCCCTGCTGCAATACGGAGCCTCACCGCGTGCCAGCATTGCCCTCGCGCAGGCATCGCGCGCGCTGGCTTTCCTGCGTCACCGCGGCTATGTGGTACCCGAAGATGTTCGCGCCGTTTGCGCCGATGTGCTCCGCCACCGCATCGGACTTACGTACGAGGCAGAAGCAGAAAATATCACCCAGGATGACCTCATCGTGCGCATTCTGAATGCTGTCAGGGTACCCTAGGGTGTGTCTGAAAAATACATGCCGGCCCGAAAACGCATCTTCTGGAAGCTGTCCGGCAGGTCTTTTTCGGGCAATATAACCCGATATTACCCTCAAAAGCACCTTTGTCCAGAACCCAAAATCTGCTGTTTTCGACCTCGCCAGTATTTTTCAGACACACCCTAACTGTTACTCATCATGATACTTGTCACAGGCGCTAACGGCCAGCTCGGTCGCTGCTTTCGGCAACTTGCCGAAAATCACCCTCAGTGGACATTCCTCGCGGAAGGCTCGGATACGCTCAATATTTCCGATAACGCGGCCGTAGAGGCGTATTTCAGCGAAAACAAGCCCCGGTGGGTAGTGAACTGTGCCGCCTATACTGCCGTTGACAAGGCCGAAAGCGAGCCGGACAAGGCCGAACTCATCAACGTGACCGGCGTGGAGTATCTCGCGCGGGCCTGTGCCCGTCACGGAGCAGGACTGATTCACTTCTCTACTGATTATGTTTATAACGGAAATCAGGGCACAGCCTTCAGAGAAACTGATCCGGTAGCGCCCGCAGGCGTATATGCGCGCACGAAACTGGCAGGAGAAAAAGCTGCACTGCAGTTACTGCCCGGTGCCATCATCATCAGAACTTCGTGGGTTTATGCCCGCGAAGGAAACAATTTCGTGAATACCATGCTTCGCCTCGGACGTGAGCTTGGCCGCGTACGCGTGGTATCTGATCAAATCGGCACACCCACCTATGCCCCCGATCTGGCAGCAGCTGTACTGGAAATAATCAGTCAGGTTGAAAACGGCAGGAAAAAACCGGAAGAGGTGGCAGGTACCTGGAACTACTCCAATGAAGGCGTGGCAAGCTGGTATGATTTTGCCCATGCCATCTTTGAAACAGCAGGAATACAGGCCGTGGCAGAGCCCATAGAAAGCAGTGAATATCCCACACCTGCAAAGCGCCCACCATTCAGCGTGCTGAACAAATCGCGCATCAGGGAGCAGTTCGGACTGCATATACCGCACTGGCGCGACAGCCTGAAGGCATGTCTCTTACCGGAAGCCCATATTTAGTTCATCCAGAAACTGGATTGTATCCGGAAGCCCGTTCAGAACACGGGCGGCGGGAGGCAGATTGACCGGACTGATAAAGAGTTGCGCGCCGGTGAGCAGCAGCCTGCCATCTCCTATGCATTGTGATGCCTGGTCAACATATCCCTGTATCGTCTGTCGCGGGATGGGCTCCTGCAGAATCGTATAAACGTAGTCGGGATGCACCTTCTGACAAATTTCGCGCAATTCGCTCAATGATACACTGTTGCCCAGATAAATACCACGGATACGCCGGGCTCTTATCAGGTATTGCAGATATAAAAAGGGCAATTCCTGCGGTTCGGTTTCCGCAGCATAGATAAAAACAGTGGGTCGGCCGGATTTTGCAGATACGGTCGGCAACTGATCAATCGCGCTGATAATCTTGTTGCGAATAAGGTGTATGATGAATTTTTCCTGCACCGGATTGACCGTACTGGTAAACCACAACAACTGAAGTTTGTCCAGGAAAGGATAAATCAGTTCCATCATGGCCTGTTCGAAACCTCTTTCCTTGACATAAGTGCTGTAAACCACCTCGAAAGCCGATTCGTCGAGATCAATCATGGCGAGCGTGAGTGCCTCTATCTGGCTGTTGTTATCGCCGCGGGCCTGCGTGAGCTCGGCGCTCATATCTGCGACTTCATCAGGAGACTTTTTGGCCAGCTTGCTGATTTTCACCCCGTTTCGGTTCAAAATAGCCACATTGAAGAGGTGCCGGAGGTGGTCGTCGGTGTAATAGCGGATGTTTGTGGGCGTACGGGCAGGCTCAACAATACCATAGCGCTGCTCCCACATCCTGATGGTATGCGCCTTGATGCCTGTGAGCTTTTCCAGATCACGTATGGAGTAGATCGCCATGGCCCCCCGATTGATGCTTGGACTGCACTGTTAACTTATGCACTATTAAACCGTGCAAACAGCAATTAGTTGTAAATAGTTTAAACTGTTATCAGAAAAACATTCAGTAATTATTTGCCGGCAGGGAGTTCGAGCTGAAGTGTAACGCGCCGGTTCCATTTCCTGTTCCCGGGCAGGTCTCTTCCCTTGCCGAGATCGGAACCGTCGTCTTCGGCATTGGGTGCGGCCGGATCGGCCTCGCCGAACACCTCCATAAACATCCTATCGGCCCTTATTCCTTTATAAATCAGATAGTTACGCGCCTCCCTGCTTCTGGATGCCGATAATTCCAGATTAGCCTTTCCATCGCCTACTCCGTCTGTGTAACCGGCGATGCGGAGTACCAGTTGTTTGTTGTCTTTCATTTTCTGACAAATGGCATCCAGTACAGCCCTGGAAGATGCGGTAATGCCGGACGATCCGAAATCAAAATAAATGACGTGTTTGGAGGTATCAGTCAGGGGTGCCTGAATAAAAACCACACCATCCCGGATAACAGGACAGTCAATACCGGAGAGCAGTCGCTGCTCGTCGAGGTCAATCACACTGGCGTAAGCGAAGCCCTTTGATTTCACCTCCTGTTGTACGGCTTCCGCTTCTTCTCGGGTGGCATATTCGCCAGCCGAATACCAGTAAATACCCGAAATATCCCGTCTTTCGGAGTAGCTGGTTACGCCGCGCTCCTCGAAAAAAGCGGGCGGTTGCTGTTCGCTGTATGCAGCTATCTGCACGCTGAAATGTTGCGCACGCGATACTGTCACAGCGAACAGCAGGTTCATCAGAAAAACGAAACCGGATTTGCCCATTATCATTACTCCGCAGGAAGTTTGATTGTGTAGGTTTTGCCCTCCTTGTTGGCAAGCTTTCCGCTTACCAGCCAGGGATTGTAAACTTTGAGCTGGCGGTACGACACCCCGTGTTCTTCAGCAAAAGCGCCCCAGCTTGCCACCGGTCCGCTCACCTCCACCAGTTGATAGTCTGTGATTGGCTCATACAGGTGATCCTGATCAATTTCATAATCGTACTCCTCCAGATTTTCCATCACCTCCTTGATAGCCATAATCCGGAAGGGATATCTCATGGTTTCGTCGGCCATCAGATTGAGATCAAAGAAGGATTTTGCGCGCTGGCTGGCCATTTGATCGGAAATACGGGTGGAGCCGCCGTTGTAGGCAGCCATAGCCAGTACCCAGGAGCCCAGCTTTTGTTTTTCTTTTTTGAGATATTTGCAGGCGGCGCGGGTCGCTTTTTCCACGTGGTAGCGCTCATCCACATCTTCACTTAATTCCAGATTAAAACTGCCGGCAGTTGCCTTCATAAATTGCCATACCCCGCGGGCATCGGCAGAAGAAGTAACCGGAGCCAGTCCGCTCTCTGCTACAGCCAGGTATTTCAGATCGGCGGGTACACCTTCCTCTTTCAGAATCGGCTCGATGATTGGAAAGTAAGCATTGGCGCGTTCTACAAACAGAATGGTACTGGAGTGCGAGTAAACATTTTTCAGAATCTCGGCATCCAGGCGCTGGCGCACATCCTGATTTGTCGCTGTCGGGAATCGTTCACCACACAGGGTGAACGTCTTGTTCATGTTGATGGACCTTACGCGCTGGTCCGGTGCTTTTTCCTGCTGGTTATTTCCTGTAAAGGACGAGGTAAAGAACGCAACTGCGCAAGTGGCGGCTACTACGTTGACAGCCAGAAGGATACGATTGTGCATAGACATAATGTGAGGGACGTTAAGATGGTTGATAAGTACGAGCTTGTTCAGGATTCTCTGCCGGTGGCAAAAACAGGCTGATTTTTTGTCAGTTATTACCTTTTTGAAGGCGCATAGCCGGAGCTACGTAACTGAAAAAAGGTGAAAAATGGCGAAAAATGAGACGTTTTTGACTCGGTGAGAGAATCCTGAACAGGCTCTAACTACAAAGCGAGAGCTGCCCCGAAACGGAAATTGACCGCAGGATTATTCGCCGGGTTGAACGCGCTCAGTAAATTGTCGGATGTAAAGTACAGTTGTACCGGACCCGGCTTCAGGAAAACCTGAAGGCCCAGGTTGGCGGCATTTCGCTGGTTAATGCTTATCATAGCAGCCACAGCAAGCGGCTTGATAATCTGATAACGGACACTGGCACCCAGTGCGTATGCATCGTTCTCCACTCCCGGCCGGTCAGACAGGTAGCCTGAAACACCGAGCGCAAGTTTTTTCGTGAGATCGAAGTTCACACCCGCGTAGGCGCGCAGGGGCAATGCAGTTTCAAAGGACGTAGCAGATTTGCTGAACTTGAAAATATCATTCAGCGAGTCCAGTTTTGTCTCAAAATTCAGGTTGTCGCCGCCATTGACAATATCAACTCCCGGGAATACCTGTCCTTCATAGGTGTAGTTACCCTGACTGATGTAATAATCCGAGTCGGTATCCCAGGTTATTTTGCCACCTATATCGAGGACGGAGGCATCGAAAGACAGGCGTTCGCTGATTCTGGCGTGCAGGCCCAGATCGAATGCCACACCGGTATTTTGGGTGAATGCAACTGACTTTAAATCAGCAAATTGCAGATCAAATCCGTAGCCTGATGTATCGAATGCGGTGATAATACTCGAGGAGTAGAAAGCATAATCGTTATTCAGTGTCAGCTGATAGATATCCGGCGAAGTATAAACAGAAGCACTTGCATGAGCCGGGTCAGTTGAAAGGGCATTGGTACCTGTCAGATACTTGATACGGGCACCCACGTTTACCACACCGATTTTTCGCGACAGGCCAAGGCTCCACTCGTTGAATCTGGCCAGGCTGGCCGAAGGGGCAATGGCCAGCTCTTCCCCGATATACGGTCCGTTTCCGTTCCATAGCAGTTGCGGAAGCGATTGGGGATATACGGCCGCACCGCTGAAACGCATGGCATGACCCGCCTGAAGCGCAAGCTTGAAAGGAAGCCTGACGCCCAGCGAAACCGTTTCAACGCGCTGGTCGAACTGCACTTTGTTCGAAGGATCCAGTTTGTCAATGATTCCACCGAAGTCCACCACCGTCTTGTCACCGTTTTTTACAAAAACATCGCCGTAGGTAATATTGCCGGAGTGCGATGCATCGAGTGCCTGTCCGGGCAGTCCGAGTACAAACTTTTTCTCCTCCGGGAAGAAGGCCGGATTGGTGGCATTGCTGTGCCAGATTTCCGGCGAGGAATGTAACAACAACTCCTGCTGGGCAAAAGCAGGCAGTACAATCGGGAAACTGAGCAGCACGGTTGCGGCGCGGAGCACCCCTTTTTTCAGGCAATTATTTGGCATTTTTACTCTTTTATCCAGTTGTTTATTGATATCGGGCCATTTTACTCACTTCTCTTCTTCACCCTGATACCCATTTTAAGGGTGGTGGCATCCTCGGCAAGGAACCGCACAGGCACCTGACCATCTTCAGCCGTGGTGAAGAATATTTTCATGAATGCAGAACGGGCCGTCTGTCTGATATGATCGAAGCGGGCCGCGTTCATGGAGATGAAGTTTTCGGTACGCGTCTGATCGGTTGCCACGCCATTGCTCACCGGAGCGGAGGTCATTATTTTGCTTTGTCCGCGCTCAAACAGGGAGTCCACCGCAACTCCGGTTTCATCCTGGAAATAGATTTGTCCGTCAATATCTACCGGAGTGCCGTTTTCTGTAACCAGTTTGAATTCAACAGATTCGATACCTGTAGAATCAAGGCTGTTCATACCCGAAAAGTCGAGTGGAACCGTCTGTTCGGCACCGAAATTGCGAACCGATCCTTCCAGGAGCAGCTCCACCCTGATCTGCAGGCGTATGGCACTTTCATCGGTCAGAAATCCGATGACGTCGGGGTCAGAGTTGGCATTGCTGATTCCGTCCACCTCGTAAATCAGGCGGGTTGGCTGGCTGTTAAAGATATCAGCAATATTTGAATTGGTATTATCCAGATCAATATCGGTGTATTTGGTTTGTCCGATCTCTCCGGCGCTCCAAAGCGGGTACGCAAAGTCAACATATTTGGTACCGTTGGGCGACTGCTGAAAAACGGTGCTGTTGAGCGGAATTTCCTCGCCATTCTGACCAATAAAGCTCAGATACTTGATGACCCCACGCGTAGGGAATCCCCAGGAGTTCAGAATACGCATCGTCACTTTAGGGTTTGTTACGCGCACATCGCCCTTCAGATTGGTCTGGTTAATGTCAATTTCGATGGTATCGCGGGTAAGTTGATATTCCTGATTACCCCAGTTTCCTTCCAGATAGCTGAACTTCAGGTTGGAGAAGGCCACACCCACATCAAAGCCCGACAAGTTGGGCACTTTCACCCGGTTTCCGTTTGGTGTGTAGGCAAAGTACCTGAACGAAAGCTGGTTATTATTCATGTTGAGGCGATGATCCGCCACATCAATGACTCCCGAGTTCCAGGATTTGCCCGGTGCCACGGTGAACGAGGATGTCCGGAAAGGCACACCGCTCTTTGTCATCTGCGGCAGGTCAAAATAGCCGGTAACGGTATCCTGCAGGGTGTTTACCAGAGAAAAATACAGCGTTCCGGCTTTCAGATCCACTACGCGTACGCCTACGCCCGTGGGACCGGGAATCACCGTGGTGATGACAGAATCACCCATCGGGAATATGCCGACCTGCAGGAAGCCGAAGATATCGGAAGCCTTTTTTTCCGCCACATCGCCCGAGTAGAAAAGGGTAACGCTGTTATCGGGGTTAACGAAAATAGTATCTCCGCTCAGCGTATCATTAAGCAGATTGACCAGCAGATCCTTGAGCTTGATCTCCGTGCTGAAAAGCGGGAAAGCATAATCGGCAGTGCGATCCCCCAGCTCGGCATTGTCGAGGTTCACCTTGGTACAGGAGAGCCAGAAAAGCGCGGCAACGAAAAAAAGCTGGTACAGAAAGTTTTTGTTAGGCGTCATTGGTTGCGTATTTGAATGTTGTGTCAGAAGCTGAATCCGACAGATGCCTGGATAACGAAATTCTGATCCCTGTCATTTTGCAGGATCAGAGATTTTGCGTCGCCAGTACGTGCTTTTGCAATATCGGCGTTGTTATTCGAGATGTCGGCCAGTCCGTACTGAACACGGGCACTCAGGTAGAGTGCGCTGCTCATATAGAAAGAGACACCGCCAATCAGACCATAATCGAGGCTGTTAAAGACATTGCCCTTGTCATCGGGGTAATCGAAATAGGCGCCGATCGCTTTGGGCAGCTCCAGATTCCGGTTGTCCACGCGTACAATCTGTGTTTCGGTACCTTCTACGGCTTTACCGGGCTTGTCGGTCCGGTAATTGTAGTCGAGAAAGAATTCGGTATCATTAATGGTGAGGTTGTTTTCGGAAACTCCCTGCGAAAATTGCAGGGCGCCTTCGCCGACCGACTGCACCATGAAACCGACGTATCCTCCGGCCGAAAACTCGAAACTGCCCGCTTTTGCATAGACAGTCAGCGGTATATCCAGATAGGAGTTATTGATATTAAGCAGGTATTTGGAACGGCCCGTGGCGTAAGAGGAGCCACCATCATAGTTGAAGAACCGGTAAGACTGGCCGTCAAAAGTATATTGACCACCCCGTTTGGAGTAAAGAAATTCACCCCTTGCACCGAAGTTATCGGTAAATTTGTGGGAGAGCGTGAGGCCAATATGGAATCCTACCACATTTTTCCAGCTTTCCAGTGAAGTACCCGCATCGTCGAACTCCGACGGGCCCTTGACAGTTGCCAGATTCAGTCCGGTTTTGAAACCGTATTTCAGTTGCGCATGCAGGGTTCCTCCGCACAGAAATGCCGTGAGGAGAACAATTGTAGTCAGTTTTGCTTTACTCATGATTGATTGATTCAAGTCTTGCTCGAATGCAAAGTAAAGCACATTTTGAAACTGTTTCGTTAAAAACAGTTCGTTTGCCAATAATTAGCCGGATAAAACGGCAGAATCAGGCAGCAGGAGGCTAAACGCATCTGCGTCAAGTATTGCTTTTACGCCGTAAGGCAGTGTACACTGGCCCTGAATATGGCCGAAAGGCAGTCCGTAAAAAACCGGAATCCCCAGATTTCCGAGGCAAAGTTTCAGCGTTTCTCCGAGTGTGAGCGACGGGCTTTCGGGGTCGGGATTGCAGTCGTCGAAAATACCGAGGGCAATTCCCGCAGCCGCTCTGAGGTCAGTTGCCTGCAGGAGCTGGGTAATCATCCGGTCAATACGGTATGGTTTTTCACCCACATCTTCAATAAATACGATTTTATCTTTGAAGACGGGAGCGAATGGCGTACCGGCGAGGGCGGCAAGCAGCGCCAGATTACCTCCGGTCAGGCTACCCTCCGCTCTGCCCGGAGCGATGGTAAACGGCTGGTAATGTAGCGGAGCCGAAGCGTCGGTTACTCCCTGAATCCGGTGAGGAGCCTCTTCACCCATGACAACCGCGCGCAGGTGATTCAGCGTAAACGAGGGCAGATCAGACACTGCAACCGGACCGTGAAAAGTAGCCAGGCCGGTCTGCTGATGAATAGCGACATGCAGTGCCGTGATATCACTGTACCCGATGAATACTTTCGGGTTATTCCTGATAATGTCGAAATTCAGACCGGGCAACAGACGGGCGCAGCCATAGCCACCCCGTACGCACCACACGGCGTCGGTGTCCGGATCAGAAAACGCCTGATGAAGATCAGACAAACGGTCGGCGTCGGTACCGGCGAGATATCCGTTTTTTTTGCGCAGATGGGTACCCTCCTTCACCCGGAAGCCGAGGGACGACAGACTGGACAGTGCCAGAGCGAGTTTCTCGTCTGACGGCGGGCTGCCTGGTGCAATCAGAGATACCCGGTCGCCGGTTTTCAGTTTATTGGGCAGCACAAGGTGGTGCTTGCCCTGGAATGAGGAAGCGTACATATTGGAACCGGAGAACTCGGGCGTCAGTGCAGCGAGGCCGGTCAGTTTAAGAAAATCTCTCCGAAAGTACCGACGCATAACCGCTGGGCTGAAAATCCGTTAACGTGCAAAAAGGAAATACATTAATACCATGAGCAGTACGGTAGAAACCGCCAGAACTGTCATGAATTTGCGATTATCCTCTTTGTCGTCGGATTTGGGGTTGCGCTTGATGTGTTTGAGTTTGCTCATCTGACAATATTTTTGATTGAAAAAAAAGAGCCGGCCCTGTGTTCATTGTAAAACACAGGGCCGGCAAAAATAATTCTCAAATCAGATTTTCAAAGCAAACCTGACAATGATTGTCATCAGACTTTGTTGGAAACTTTAAGATAGTTTTCCAGTGCCACGGCAATGGAAGGCGCCTCGGGGGTTCCGGCCTGTATATTTACCTCCATACCGCGCTCGGTTACCGCCTTGAGCGCCGCTGTTCCGAACACACAGATACGGCGGTCTTCCTGTTTGAATTCGGGGAATTGCTCGAACAGGGATTTGATTTCATTGGCCGAAAAGAAGGCAATGATGTCGAATTTGACATCCTTCAGGTGCAAAAGATCGTTATTCACGTTGCGGTACATGACAGCCTCCTGAATAGACACCTTGAGCTCGGAGAAAAACCGGGTAATTTCCGGGTTGCCGAGTTCGTTGCAGGGCAGGAAGAACTTCTCTTCCTTGTTCCGTAAAATATAGGATTTAAGCTCCAGAATGGACTTGTTGCCATTAAAAACCTTCCTTTTGCGGAACATAATGAACTTCTGCAGGTAATTAGCGATAGCCTCGGTGGAACAGAAGTACTTTGTATCTTCCGACATCTTGATGCGCATCTCGCCACACAGCCGGAAGAAGTGATCAACCGCATGGCGGCTGGTGAAAACAATGGCCGTAAAGTCGTTGGGGTACACGCGGTTTTTGCGGTACTCCTTCTCCGTTAACCCCTCAAGCGTGACAAAGGGCTCGAAATCAATACGTACACCATACTTGCGCTCGAGGTCCTCGTAAGCAACGGTAACCGCTGGCTTAGCCTGAGAAATCAGGATATTTTGGACTCTTAGGGGAGCAGTTTCCTGAAGGGGTGCAGCTGATGCAGACATTCGGGATATAACTGTTTGTGAATTATTAATCAGAGTTTGGGTGAAAGACCGGCAAGAACCGGCGGTTGTTCCATTGGTATTGAGGAAGCGGTCATTCGTTGATTATCAGTTCGCCTGAAGCAATGCCAGCTTCGCCAGAATCAGCAGCGGCATTATTTCGACGGCACAAAGGTACAATAAAAAGTGAAAAGGGGTACTACCCAAAAATTTGCTTCCGATGGCAAGCGCCCTCAATGTGCGGTAACCATAGAATATGAGCAGTAGCCCGACCATCCAGAATGCCATAAGTAGCTGATAATCAGATTTTACAGCGAAGGCAATCATCAGATTGAATGGTGCGAGAAATAACCCCAGTACACAGTCAAAAATGATTGTCAGAAAATTGTATCTGCGCGCTTCGTCAGGCACGGAGAACAGAAAACTGACAATATTGACCAGCAGCTGCTTACCCAGCACCAGTATGGTAGTGCCCAGAATACAAATCAGGAGAAACTTCAGGTTGTTGAATTTCTCTCCCTGAAACGCCCGCGTCATCAGAAACAGGAGGACGCCCGCGTTGGCCAGATAATTCATGAACAACATATAATATGGCGTACTTCCTACCAGTCCCGATGCTTCCCGCTGAGCCACGTTCAGCGCATTGTCGTTCAGAAATGCCCGCCAGGATTTTCCAACGGCAGTTCTGTTGGTAGCTACGGAAAAAGTCAGAAAGGCCAGTACGACCAGCAACACCGTAAACAGGGTGCTTCCAGACATGCCGCCGCCACGTGGCATTACGGCAAAGGGATTAATACGCACTGTTTCATTGCGCGCCATGGCGGTGCCGGCACCCGGTGCCCGGTGAGGAATCAAATCAAAAGGGTTGACGGCAACATCACCAGCGCCCGACGACGCCGACCGAACCAGCCGATGCGACAAATCGAAAGGATTGCCTGAGCTCTGGCTTTTGCCGGCCAAGGGCAAAAACAGCAGAATGAGTGCGCAAATGATCCGGAAACTCATGCCACAAAGGTAAGGTATAAAATGGTAACTGCTAAAATGAAACGCAGAACCCCGGTATTTTCATATTTTTGCAGCTCACAGGCTAAACCGTTCCAATGAACAAAATTGATGTTATCCTCGGTCTGCAATGGGGCGACGAAGGAAAAGGTAAAATAGTTGACTATCTCGCTACCAGTTATGATATCGTTGCCCGCTTTCAGGGTGGCCCGAACGCTGGTCATACCCTGAAATTCGACGGCAACAAATACGTCCTGCATACGGTTCCTTCCGGTATTTTTCGCGAAAACCTCATTAACCTGATCGGAAACGGGGTCGTTCTCGACCCTATCGTATTCCAGAAAGAACTCCGCTCCCTCGAGGCCAGCAAAGTGATGTTTCACAGCCGCCTGCTGATTTCCAGAAAGGCTCATCTTATTCTGCCCACCCACCGCTGGCTCGACGCCGCCAGTGAAGCGCACAAAGGAAAAGCCAAAATTGGCTCAACGCTCAAGGGTATAGGCCCTACCTACATGGACAAAACCGGCCGTAATGGCATCAGAGTGGGCGATATTGCCGCTCCCGATTTCTTGGAGCGCTACAATGCCCTCAAAAACAAACACCTCGAACTCCTGAAAATTTATCCGGCTGTGGACTTTGATCTGGAAAAGGAGGAGGCCGCATGGTTCGAGAGCCTCTCTGCCCTGACAGCGCTGCAACTTGTTGACTGTGAATATTATCTAAATGATGCGCTGAACTCCGGGAAACTGATCCTGGCAGAAGGTGCACAGGGCAGTATGCTCGATATTGATTTCGGTACCTACCCTTTTGTTACCTCCAGCAATACTATTACTGCAGGTGTGTGTACCGGTCTCGGTGTGGCTCCCCAGCGGATAGGACGTGTAATCGGTATCACCAAAGCCTACTGCACCCGCGTGGGCAGCGGGCCGTTCCCTTCCGAACTGCTCGATGAAGTAGGCGACAGGCTGCGCGAAATCGGGAATGAATTTGGCTCTACCACCGGACGGCCACGTCGCTGCGGCTGGATTGATATTCCGCAGCTGAAATATACTATCATGCTGAATGGCGTCACCGAGCTCTGCATGACCAAAATTGATGTGCTGAATGCTTTCGAGTCAATCGGTATCGCCAACACCTATGAGTACGGTGGAACGGAGAGCGATGTCGTACCCTTCGATCTCAACACGAATGATGTCAAGTCCGTGATGGAAATGCTTCCCGGCTGGAACTGCGCTCTCGATAACGCAAGTCAGTACGAGGATTTGCCGGAAGCCGCACTTCACTTTGTCAGAACACTGGAAAACCACCTTGGTGTCCGGTTTACCATGATCTCCACCGGCCCCGAACGGGAAAAACTCATCGTTCGCTAACTTCGCTGCCATGTTATATCCGCATCTCTTCAGTCCGCTAAACCTGGGCTTTACCACCCTCAAAAACCGGTCGCTCATGGGCTCCATACACACCGGACTCGAAGAGCGCAACGATGATATGAAGGCACTTGCCGCCTATTTCGCGGAAAGAGCACGGGGCGGTGCCGGACTGATGGTTACAGGCGGCGTTGCACCCAACCGGCAGGGATGGCTCGCGCCGTTCGGCGCCAAATTGTCCGGCCGAACGGAAGTGTCGCGTCACCGGAACGTCACCTCGGCTGTTCACGACGAAGATGGAAAAATCTGTCTGCAGATACTCCACGCAGGAAGATATGCCATGCACCCCTTCCTCGTGGCACCTTCCCCTGTCAGAAGTCAGATCTCCCCCTTCAAGCCGTGGGAAATGAGCGAACGCCTGATCCATTCCACGATCGAAGACTTCGCACACGCGGCTGCGCTCGCGCGCGATGCCGGCTATGACGGTGTGGAAATTATGGGCAGTGAAGGGTACCTGATTAACCAGTTTATTGCGCCCCGCTCCAACCGGCGAACCGACGACTGGGGTGGATCATTCAACAACCGTATCCGCTTCCCGCTCGAAATCATGCAGAAAGTGCGCGAAAAGACCGGCAATGACTTCATTGTCATCTTTCGCGTCAGTATGCTCGACCTTGTGGAAGATGGCTCCACCTTCGACGAGGTGGAACAGCTTGCCCTGGCCATTGAAGCCGCAGGTGCCACGATGATCAATACCGGAATCGGGTGGCATGAAGCGCGTATCCCGACTATTGCGACCATGGTACCGAGGGGCGCCTATGCGTGGGTTACCCGCCAGCTGAAGGGGAAGTTGAACATCCCGCTCATCACTACCAACCGAATCAATACCCCCGAAAAAGCAGAAGAAATTCTTCGGGACGGTTATGCCGATATGGTCTCCATGGCACGGCCTTTCCTCGCCGATCCCGGTTTCATGTCCAAGGCACTGGCAGGAAAGGCGCATGAAATCAACACCTGCATTGCCTGCAATCAGGCCTGTCTGGATCATATTTTCAGCGGAAAAACGGCCAGCTGCCTCGTTAATCCGAGAGCGTGCCGCGAATTGTCGGTTCCTTCCAGCTCCCCCTCCCCCACTCCGCTCAAAGTAGCCGTAGTCGGAGCCGGGCCTGCCGGGCTATCCGCCGCTACCGAACTCGGAGCCCGGGGCCATGAAGTACACCTGTTTGAAGCCTCCGGTGAAATAGGCGGACAGTTCAATCTGGCCAAAAAGATCCCCGGGAAGGAAGAGTTTCATGAAACTATCCGGTATTACGGCAATATGCTGGCTAGACACGGCGTACATATTCATTTGAATACTCCCGTCAGTACAGAAATGCTGCTGAAAGGCGATTTCTCGGAGGTAATCATCGCTACGGGCGTTACCCCCAGAAAACCGGCTATCGAAGGTATTGATCATCCGAAAGTTGTCTCGTACACGGATGTGCTCACCGGGAAGGTAATTCCCGGGAAATCAGTTGCTATTATTGGGGCCGGCGGCATCGGATTTGATGTGGCCATGTACCTGACACAACCTGAAACTGTATCAGGAAGTCCGGTGGAGCATTATATGGCTGAATGGGGCATTGACCCCTCTTACCGGAACAGAGGCGGCATAACAGCGCCAGTGAGGGATGAATCGCCCCGGCAAGTCTGGCTTCTGCAGCGATCGAAAGGCAAAATGGGCGACAAACTGGGCAAAACCACCGGGTGGGCTCACCGCATTACACTCAAAAACCGGGGCGTGAAAATGATGACCGACGTCCGGTATGATAAAATAACCAACGAAGGCCTGCATGCCACTATAAAAGGCGAACCCGTACTTATTCCGGCAGATCATATTGTTATTTGTGCCGGACAGCTGCCACTTCAGGACCTGTATGCCCCGCTCACGCGCGCAGGTATGCGGGTAACGCTGATCGGTGGTGCCCGGGAGGCTGGCGAACTGGATGCCAAAAGAGCCATTGAAGAAGGCTTTATGGCGGCAAGTTGAAATAACTTCGATTGAGTTGTTGCCTTCTGACAAGTGACTGTACCTTTGTTCTGTACCAAAATAAAAAGAAATGGGTTTTCGCTCCGCTCTCATCCGCCCCTTTGCCAACTATATCGCCCGAAGCATTGATCGCTGGTCGGCCGACGCTGTGGCGCATCAGGAAAAAACCATGTACCAGCTGGTAAAAAGTGCCGCCGGAACAGCATTCGGGCGCGACCATGCTTTTTCATCAGTAAAATCCTACGAAGACTTTAAAAGAGCGGTTCCCGTCCGGGATTATGAGGAACTGAAGCACTATGTGGAGCGCATAAAATCCGGTGAAAAGGATGTGCTGTGGCCCGGGAAACCCGCCTATTTTGCCAAAACAAGCGGCACCACCTCAGGAGTCAAATATATCCCGATGAGCGTGGAGAGTACTCCCCCGCACTTTGGAACCGCCCGGAACGCTGCTTTTAACTACTTCGCACGCACAGGCAACGGGAAATGGCTCGACGGGAAAATGATTTTCCTGTCCGGCAGTCCGGAACTCGACGAAGTAGGCGGCATACCTACCGGCAGGCTGAGCGGAATCTCCAACCACCTGGTGCCTGCCTGGCTCAGAACGAATCAACTCCCGTCGTGGAGAACGAACTGCATCGAGGACTGGGAAGAGAAGCTCGACCGGATTGTGGACGAAACCGTAAACGCCGATATGCGCCTTATTTCAGGTATTCCACCCTGGGTACAGATGTACTATGAGCGATTGCTGGAAAGAACCGGAAAAAAGACCATCATGGAAGTTTTCCCGAATCTGTCGGTGTTCGTCTATGGAGGGGTCAACTTTGAACCTTACCGGGCCAAACTCGAAGAACTGGTGGGCAAAAGGATAGACACCGTTGAAACATACCCCGCTTCAGAGGGATTCATCGCCTTTCAGGATGCATTCAACCGGGACGGGAAAGCAGAATTGTTGCTGAATGCAGACGCAGGCATGTTCTTCGAGTTTATCCCTGCCGATGAAATTTTCAATGAAAATCCGACACGGATATGGCTGAAAGACGTGGAAGTTGGTGTCAATTATGCCATTATTCTGAATACAAATGCCGGACTGTGGGGCTATAACATCGGGGATACCGTCCAGTTCGTGAGTAAAAACCCGTATCGCATTATTGTCAGCGGCCGTGTCAAGCACTTCATTTCAGCATTTGGCGAACACGTAATTGGCAAGGAAGTGGAAGACAGCATCATGCCCGTAGCCAATGCGACGGGTGTGCGTATTGTAGAATTTACCGTTGCCCCACAGGTAAATCCGCCAGAAGGAGGCCTCCCCTACCACGAGTGGCTGGTTGAATTTGATACACCGCCCGCCGACCTTCACGCATTCGCGCTCGACGTGGATGCACGTATGCGTGCGCAGAACATTTATTACGACGATCTCATAACGGGCAATATACTGCGACCGCTCAAGATGGTAGCCCTGCCCCGGAATGCTTTCCGCGATTACATGAAGTCGCAGGGCAAGCTTGGAGGGCAGAACAAAGTGCCGAGATTGTCGAATGACAGAAAAATCGCGGATTCACTGGGGTAATATCCGATGGCACGTCTTCGCAGGGAATTCATCTCGCCCGATCCAAGTCGCTCGTTCCGGCTTTTGCTCACCCCGCACCTGGAGGATGTGTTTCTGTGGCATTATCACCCCGAATATGAGATAGTCTATATCGAAGGCACTGATGGCAATCGCCATATCGGTGAGCATCTGGAGAGATTCGAGCACAGTGACCTCGCGCTCATAGGGCCCTTTGTGCCTCATCTGAACTTTGATTACGGAGCCCGGCGTGAACACCACAAGGTGGTAGTTCAGTTTCGCGAGGATTTTCTGGGAGATGATTTTATACGGAGGCCGGAGATGAGTGAAATACGGCAATTATTATCGAATGCAGTGGGAGCTGCCTCCTTTCACGGAGAAACACTGACTCAGGCCGGGGAAATGCTGAAAAAGATGCCGGAAATGCCGCCTTTCAGGCAGTTGATGCAGTTACTGGATGTACTGCAGTTTCTTGCAGACAGCAGGGAAGTGAAGTTTTTACATCAGGCGCGGATTACCGGAGAGCAGGAATTTCGCGGGCAGGCTCGCATGAAACGGATTGAAGAGTTCATGTCCATGCACTACCAGGAGCCATTTGCCATGTCAGAGGTACTGGGCAGCGTGAACCTGTCAGACGCTGCATTTTGCCGCTGGTTCAAGAAAACAAACGGAATTACCTTTACGGAGTATGTAAACAGATACCGTATTGTGCGGGCTCAGCAGGCATTGTTACAGGGCGCTTCGGTTACCGACGCCTGTTACTCCAGCGGATTTGGTCATCTTTCGCATTTCAGCAAGACATTCAGAAAGCATACCGGACAAAATCCGCTGGAATTCAGACAGCGCTCAGCGACACTGAAATAAGTCAGGATTTCTTCCTTTCCAGTACCCTGCGGACTGCACCGGCCACATCATTCGACGACAGGCCGTACTTTTCGAGCAGTTCGAGCGGCTTTCCACTTTCGCCGAAAGAATCATTCACCGCGACAAATTCAACGGGGACAGGCAGTTTATGAACCAGCAGATTGGCAATAGCTTCCCCCAGACCGCCGTTCCGCTGATGTTCTTCAGCTACTACCACCGCACGGGTTTTACTCACCGAGTCGAGAATAGCTTCATTATCGAGCGGTTTGATGGTGTGGATATTAATAACTTCACATGAAATACCCTGCGCTGCCAGTTGTTTGGCGGCCTCTATGGAAGTCCAGACGAGGTGTCCTGTAGCGAAAATGGTGACATCCCTGCCGGTCGAAAGCTGGAGTGCCTTGCCGATCCTGAATTTCTGATTTTCAGGGGTAAATACTGGCCAGGCCGGACGTCCGAACCGCAGGTAAACAGGTCCCTGATATTCTGCGACAGCGAGTGTTGCTGCTTTGGTCTGGTTATAATCGCACGGATTGATGACCACCATACCGGGCAACATGCGCATCATGCCGACATCTTCGAGAATCTGGTGGGTAGCTCCGTCTTCACCGAGCGTCAGACCGGCGTGCGATGCGCATATTTTGACATTTTTATGGGAATAAGCCACACTCTGACGGATCTGGTCGTACACACGTCCGGTAGAGAAGTTGGCAAAAGTGCCTGTGAATGGTATTTTTCCGGCAGTTGCCAGGCCTGCGGCAATACCGATCATGTTGGCTTCGGCAATACCCACCTGAAAAAAGCGCTCGGGGAACTCTTTTTTAAAGTGCTGCATCTGGAGCGATTCCAGCAGGTCGGCAGTGAGGCCAACCACTTTGGGGTTCTGGCGACCGGCTTCGAGGAGGCCCTGACCGAATCCTTCGCGGGTTGCGCGCGATCCGGAGGAAGTGATATCGTTGATATTCATTTTTCTGATATTAGGTGCCGGAGGAATTATTCTCCTGCGTCAGAGAGTGATAGTTTTCGGATCAGAAATCGCCCAGAGAAGTGACCGGGAGTTGCACCATGGCACTTTCGAATTGCTCCTGATTGGGAGCCTTCCCATGCCATTTATGGGTACCTGCCATAAAATCCACGCCGTGTCCCATTTCAGTTTTCATGAGGATGACAACCGGTTTACCCTTTCCGGTGCGGCGTTTGGCGCGCTGGAGCATGGCGGCCACAGACTCCAGATTATTGCCTTCTTCCAGCATCAGTACATCCCATCCAAATGCCTTCCATTTGGCGGGCAGGTTACCGAGAGAGATAACATCATCGTTGGAGCCGTCAATCTGCTGACCGTTCCAGTCAACAGTAACAATCAGGTTATCCACTTTATGGTGAGCGGCGAACATGATGGCTTCCCAGCATTGGCCTTCCTGCAATTCACCATCGCCGCACAGGCAGAATACCCGTTGTTTGTCGCCATCGAGGCGTTTGGCAAGAGCAGCGCCAATGGCGGCAGACATACCCTGACCGAGCGATCCGCTGGCAATCCGGATACCGGGCAGCCCTTCGTGAGTGGCCGGATGGCCCTGTAACCGGGAGTTCAGTTTTCGGAAAGTATTCAGTTCCTGAACATCAAAGTAGCCATTGCGGGCCAGCACGGAGTACCAAACCGGAGAGATATGTCCGTTTGAAAGGAAGAACATATCTTGCCCCTTTCCGTCCATTTTGAAGGGTTTGGCCTTGTGTTTCATTACTTTGCCGTAAAGGGACACGAAGTATTCCACACAGCCCAGAGAGCCGCCGGGGTGACCGCTCTGGCAATTGTAAACAAGCCGTACGATGTCGCGACGCACCTGTGCAGCCTGTTCCTTAAGTTGGTCAAATTCTGCCATTATATAAGTTTCAATGTGAAAATGCCTGTTGGCGGGTCAAAGGTAGTAAAGTATGTGCAAGTAATGCTGCGGAAATACGATGGGCGCCCCTGTGCAGAGGCGCCCATCATTGAATAAAACAGAAGTAAAATACCGTTGATTAAGAGCTTGTTCAGAATTCTCTCACCGAGTCAAAAACGGCTCATTTTTTGCCATTTTTCACCTTTTTTCAGTTGCGTAGCACCGGCTATGCGCCTTCAAAAACGCAAAAACTGACAAAAAATCAGCCTGTTTTTGCCAACGGCAGAGAATCCTGAACAAGCTCTAAGAACGGGGCAAAAGTAGTAATTAGGATGACCAAAACAAGACATGTATAAAAAAGGAAGTTGGCCAGACAGATTTCTCTCGTCTGACCAACCCTTTCAGGAGATTAACCGAAAAATTGACGTGCCACTTTCGGACCGGGTGTGATGTCTTATGCTTCGCGTCCTAAAGGCAAACGCCACGCCAGACAGGATTAATTGATTAAAATCAACTTAGGGGGGAATTTTCTTGTGCTCTTCCGGGCAGGGTTGAACGAGCGCCCCAACTTTTAGGGGCGCTCGCAGCCCATGTGATTGAAAAGAGCAACTATTTCTTTATTGGAGGGGTTATGTGTTGCTTCCTGGGGGAGGCATTTGATTCGGGAGTTGTTTTCAGTGGGTATCCGGAGTGTTTTCTTCGGTGAAAGAGGGCTTTTGAAGACCACAGTTTTCGCAGAGAAAAGCGGGGATTAGATGAAGCGACCAAACGCTTTTCTCTGCGACTGTGGTTCGAAGTCTGCCGGCTGTCAGTATTCTGACTGTTACAGTTCTGAACAGCCGGCAGTATCATTGTCAATTGTTACTTCGATTGAATCATTTTGCGGGTTGCCGCATCGTTGTCGGTCTCCACGGTGTAGAAAAGCGTTCCCGTGGAATTCAGCATGGCGCGGTCGAGTACGAAGTAGTTGTAACCCTTCGTGTATTCACCTCTCTGAGAGTAAACCAGGCGACCGGTTTCATCGTAAACTGTGAGGCGTGCAGAAGCATCTTCCGGCAGGTGGAATCCGATGGTAGTACGGTTCACGAACGGATTGGGCTGATTCTGATACAGTTCGAAACCTACGCCGGTGAGTACAGAACCTTCTTTGCCATTGAAGCGCAGAGCGATACCCAGTTGTTCGGCAGTTGCGTTGTCATTTCCGAGGCGGTATGCCTCTGCTTTGGTTACGCTGCTCGACAGGTTCAGCATTTTGCTGATCTGACCGGTGCGGTTGGCACGGAGCCTGAGCGTAAACTCGGCCTGGCCGTTGCCGTTCCAGGAGGTAGTCAGCGTGTGATTGTCCGGGAACACAGCGAAGTTATCGTCGCTCATGTTTTCCGGTGTCACGATGTCCACGAGTTCCATATCACCATATCCGAGTGTGAACTGGTATCCTGTAACATGTTCAGTTGCTTTGAAAGTCACGTCGAACACTTCACCAGCCTTCACTTCGCGGTCGTTCACATCAAATATGAGCGTTCCTGCTGTACGATCGTCGGCAAACATCATAGAGTTGGCTACTGCACTTCCGTTGATATCACCCACCTTGATGGCTACAAAGTCGTCGCCTGCAGATGATCCCTGGATACTTCCAACTGACTTGCTTTCAGGAATTGGAGCCGTGAATGGATTGTCCACATTCGGGAACACATAAGACTTGTCAACGAACCTCCAGCTGTTGTTGTTGGGCAGCTCGGTGTAAACTCCGAGAATCAGTTTGCGCAGCTCAACGATATCCATGGTAGTGATCGAGTTGGACCTGTTGGCGTCAGCTGCAATCATCTTGTACGGAGAGCCCAGTGGCTCGATACCGAGAATATGCTTGCTGATCAGTACCAGATCGAACGTAGTGATACCATTCAGTGGATTATCATCCTTGGTTGGTGTTACCTCGTAGTTCGAGAAGATCGGAACGGCATCGGTAAAGTCGTATGTACCGTTGTGATCCGTCATGTCAAAGTAGTTGAATGCAGGACCTGCAGGGTTATGACCGGAAATTTCCACGTCACTTTCCTCAAGACCATTTCCACCTTCTGTTTTCAGTGCACCTGAAACAGATACCATATCATTATCACAGTTGGAAACATTGTCCTGAACAATCAGGTATGTTTCGCAGTAGTCGGCGCGTCCTGCCTTGTCTTTACCCCACAGTTCAACTGGCTGTGTACCCAGTTCACTGCAGTCGAACGACAAACTTACTACGGGCTGGTTACCTGAAGTGAGCGGGAAACCGGTACCGATGCCTGACTTGCGGATAGCAAACTCGAGTTGATCATCCGGTGTGTAGTTGTCATAGGCATCCAGCAGGAAATCGCTCGCAAAAATGTGAATAGTACCTCCTGGTGCAATATTCACCGACAGACCGTTTCTGCAGGTAACTGTTGGTGCTGCGCAGTCTTTCACAATGATGGCGTACTCACAAACTGCTTCATTACCACAACCGTCACCGATAAACCACTTGATTTTGTGCATACCGTAAGGCAGTTCGGGAACCACATGTGTATTCTGGGCAGCCAGGGTATTCCAGCGGACAGAAGCAGTCAGTGTATTGCCTGTAGTGGTTGTTTTCAGGCCAAAGCGATACTTCTGATTAGCATTTACCGGCCGCTGGTCAAAGTTTCGCACAACGCCACCTGAATAGTTGGCAGAGGCCACGTTATCGTAATTTACTGTACCGGCAGCTGGCGGATTCACGCTGTTGATAACTGTTTCCATCGTACCGTCGCTGTCAAGATCGAGCAGCAGCAGGTAGCGTACACTCAGATTGGCACCAGAGCAGAGATCAGTAGCAGTCACAGAGATGTCAGTTGGTGCGTCTGCCATATCGTGTGTTCCGATAGAAGGCTCGTACCAGTACATTTCATTCCACAGTTGCGGATTGTTTGTAGTGATATCACAATATTCAACAGGGCTGGCAGGGCACTCAATGATTGGAGCTTTCAGGTCAATCACCTTGATGATCTGCTTGTATGTGTAGCAGTTATTCGTCGGACTCCAGAACTGGCTGAAGTTGGTGGCCGATGCACCCGGAGTAACAGCCACGATTGTGGGTGTCCAGATTCCTACAGTTCCCGGAGCAGACACAATCGGACCTGGCAGGTTAGTGCTGTGGTTGGTGATTGAGTTCGGATTCGGATTCGGAACTACTGTACAAGACTGCTGAGGATCGAAGGTACACCAGTTGATAATCTTCCAGGTTCGCTCGATCTTGAAGCAGGCGTCAGGTACTATCGTGAAAATCTGATCTTCATAAGAGACACCAATCAGCTCGCAATCTTCGCCGAAGAATGTCGGCTCGCCGTACAAACCGGTTCCGTCGCAGACAGTGATAATCTTGTCGTCGGGGAACTTCACAAAGTAATCCTGTTCGTAATTCACCACGATACGCTGCGTGCACTGGCTTGTCTGGTTGTGGCAATCTGACACGCGGAATGTGCGGACAATCGTACCCTTGTTACAGACTGAGTCGAACTGACTGTAGTTGACCGAGTGTGTCAGACCCTTCTGGTTCTGGTATATACGACCGGCGTCCAGACAGCAGTTGTCATAAACCTGTGGAATTCCGTATGCCCAGAACGTCGGATCAAAGCTTTCACAAGTCACTGTATAGTTCGGCGGAGGCACGCATACCGGCTTCAGGCGATCCTGAACGGTTACTTTGACGTTACACTCGTTGAAAATCGGTGTTCCATCCTGGTATGTAGCGATTGTTCCGTCGTAATTGAGCTGATAAACACGCAGAATCACATCCTGGGTAGTTCCCACCTCGCAGCAGTAGAATTTGATGGAGTCACTCTCGGCAATCGCCAGATCGTACTCACTCTGTCCGGTAACACCGTTGGAAGTGCACGGGAACTTGTCCAGTCCCTCGATACAGTCACTATAAGGTGCCTGGCGACGGATTGTAAACTTGATCGGGCTGCACTCGTCGTATGAACCATCATTAAAGGTAGTTGCCTGAACCCAGGTTACACCGGGGAACTCACAACCATTGGCACTCGGGTAGTAGCAGTCGAGCGGATTGTCAATTCCGATGGCAACTACTGTTTCCTCGTCGCAGGAAGGCTGCGGCGGAGCATAATCACGCACTGTGAGTCTGAAACTGCAGGTAGTTGTATTTCCGCAGTTGTCTTCAGAGAAGTACACCACAATATGTTCGCCAATAGGCAGGCACGGCGTGTTTCCGAAAGTGGCCAGTGTGTCCGGATCACTTGGATTGTTACCCGGGAATGTTGTCAGGCCTCCAATAATGGAGTATGTCTTGATGGTATCCCCTGTGTAAGGGTCCAGTGTGTGAATCTGTGCAGTCATGCCATCTACTCTGGAGCAGTTGTCCTCAACCAGTACATCAGGCAGGTTAATGGTAGCACAGCACTTGAACGGATCAGTTGACTCAACGATGTTGGACGGGCACTCAAGGAACTGAGGACCTTTCTCGTCGCGAATGTGTATAATCTGCAGGTGTTTCGTCAACTTCGTCGTATTGCAGGGATCTGAGACCGTCCATGTTCTGAGCACATCATAAGAACCATCACAAATTGGAACCACCTGATCTTCATAAGTCCAGTTGATCTGGCAATTGTCGGGCAGACTGAAGGTTGTCGGCCAGCCCTGCAGGCCTACGCCTTCGAGCCAGTCGGGACTCGGATACTCATCGAATTCGCACATGATGTGCGGTTTGTCGAAGTCGTCGTAGTTCGGCGGGAACTGCACATCACTGTGTGTCGGACGAAGAAGATTGATCGTCTGGGCACAGGTGCTTGAGTTGCCACTTTCATCAACAGCAGTCCACACACGGGTAATGATTGCTGTGTAGGGAGATCCGCAGTTCTGGTTTACTCTTGTATCAAAGTAAGAAAGCGTCACCTTTGTACATGCATCAATCAGTCCGGCAGGAACCGAGTATGTATTGAGACCTGTAGTTGTTACCTGATTAGGCTGAACGTTATTCGGGAACCCGGCACCGAACACTCCGTTCAGGCTCATGAAGAGTTCCACTTCCTTGACGTTCATCACATCTGCACCTCCATTCACATCGGAAATATTCACTTTCCAGATACCATAGGCAAGTTCGTTGTCGAAAGCACCAAGATTCACACCCGGCATTTTGACATTGGCACCTGTGGTGAAGTTTACGCAGGAAAGGACAGTTGATCCCTCATCGTCGAAACGGACGTTCAGATCAGACGGACCACAACCACCCTGCTGGTCAAATACCCTGATAGTTGTACCGGCAGGACTCTTGATTTCTATACGCAGGTTATTGTTGAATGCGTCACCTCCGATAATTGTTCTGAGATCGAGATCAGTGACCTTTACACCCGGTGAAGTCAGTACTGGAATATCAAATGTTTTTGACTCGTTATCACGCACTGTAACCGGAAGGTCTGCAAGCGGAACCGCGTAACTCAACCGAAGCGTTGAGGAGCGGGTATCTGTGGGAGACTCCGAAAGGTTACACGGAATTGTCACAGGCGCAGGGCAAACCAGCTCCGGCGGACGGCCATCGAGTACCTTGACGTTACCCGAGCAGGAGTTTCCTGTAAGCGGCTCGGTAATACGCACCGTGTATGTTTTGCCAATATCTGATGCTGTCAGTTCGGGCAGTACCCATGGACCGTTACCAAAAGGCGCGATTTTGTCGATCCTGATGTCATAGTTATCGTAACAGCGGTAAGGGCCACCCTCCAGAATGTCCGCTGGTGTCAGCGTCAGATGGCAGTCGTCGCCAATAGATACAGATACGAGGTCATTGCAGGTAAGTGACCAAGTTGGCGTTGGGTACTCCAGAACAGTAACTGTAAAAGAGCATGTAGACGTATTACCACTTGCATCCGTACAGCGGAACACGTTGGTGGTTGTACCTATCGGATAAATCTGACCGGAAGGCAAACCGCTGAGTTGTACGGGAGCCTGCGTCAAATTGGCAGCGTAGCGTACAAAGCCGTTGTATGCACGGGAGATATAAGCAGTTCCGAACGGATATGTCATGCCGGCACCGGGTGCAGAAGCGATTCTGAGAACGGTGTCATCGCTCGAACGCGTACCTGTTGTATAGTTGACAGGAGTCCCTGTCGAACTTGTGATGTAGATACCTCTGGATTGTCCTGCAGGAATCGTGATACCAAAGCCGGGAATAGGCGTACCTGAACTTGGAGTAGTTGAAGTAACGTTGATTGCACCGGCAATAGTCCAGGCGCTGGCATTATTCTGGTTGCCCTGCCAAGTGGTAGCGGCAGTAGTTACATAAACCTCCATCGGCCACGTACCAGGATTCAGAGAAGGACCGAACTGTGTAATCGTAATGGGAGTACTTCCCAGATTCACCAGATCAAACATAACGCCTGCCTGACCATTGTTGAAGTCAAAAGGAGTAACAACCTGGCGATTGGAAAGAAATCCGCAGTTGTCGGCACAGGAAATATTGTAATCGAAAGTGCGATCACACTCGCCGGGGCCCAGATTAATGGTGGTATTACCCGGGCAAGTGATTTGCGGGAACGAGTTGTCAGTGACAGTAACCGACTGATTAGCCGATGTAATCACACCGCCACCGCACGGATCTGTCAATTCCCAGGTAACGATATTTGTACCAACAGGAAGTGTAATATTGGCTGTAGCCGGATCAGTAACCGTAACCGGAGTACCACCGTTGATGCGATATTGCAGCTGGTAACCAGCCTGGCAACCGCCCGGCGAAAACGTCGGAATTGGTGTGGAAATAGTAGCTGTGCAGGATGAAGAGCCCAAACCGGTGAATGCCGTTTGAGGCATCGGGGCTGTCATGCTGCAGCTTATGATAGGAATCTGGCGTATCACAGCCTGCCAGCCGGCAGCTGCAATAGACGCGTCAGATCTGAATTGAAACGTGAGGGCCTCTGCCGCATTGGGACCAACAGCAGCTATACCCGTATTGGCCGTTACCGTACCAGGGTTTATATTCTGCCAGTTGCCCGCGGGAAAGCCCGAGGAAGTTGCGCCCTGAGGACCTACAACCTGATTGACACCCAGGGTGTTGCTGTTGTAGATATAGAACGCATCGCGATCAGCCTCCAGACCCATAGACAGGAACTGTGCCTGTATCCGGTGTGTGGCGCTGTTGGATGGAAGAAATGTGACGTAGGCATCGGAACCGTTGTTGTACTGGTTGGCCGGACCGCCGCTGTCGTAAAAGTTGATGGCGCATGTAGTAGAAGGCGCGATGGAAAATGTACCGGTCGCTCCGTTCAAGGCCATGTTAACACTGGTCTGCGCTTGCAGCATGCTGCTGGCCAAAGCCACAAGACCAATGAGGAATTTCTTTAAATTGCTCTTTTTCATGTGTGAGGATTTAAGAATTTACCTTGATGAACAGAATGTTCGTCAACGCTTATGCTTCAAAAATGAGCCAAGTATGCTCAACTTGGTACCCCGGGATTAAATCAATTGGTCAACATGATGCGTGTTTCGGTCTGAAGTGCCTTCAGCGTAATTCTCGGCGTGTAGGAGGCCTCCTTCATGAAACCGAGTGTGGCAGCCGCAGGCAGCGCCAACTCCAGTGAGCTGGAAACTGAACTGCCATTTTTGATCTCCGAAACGATGGCTTTGAAATAGGCTATCCTCCTGACAGTGTTGTCGTAAAGAGAGGTGCCTTCCGCCAAACCGGGCATCTGCTGATTCAGAATGTTGATTTGATTGGTTAATAATGAGGATACATCCGCCGGAGACTTCCAGTTGTATGCTACCTCGTTGGGCTTGGGTTGGAGCGTCTGCCCCATCACCTGACTATTACTGAAGAACAATAATGTCAGGAAGCAAATGAAGGCGAGCAGTTTTCCCCTCGGAACTACTCTTGATTTCATTGTACTCATGATGACAAGATTTAATGATGAAAAATTTGAGAAAATACTTTTATGACTATCCGGTCACAGTTCTGAATGTGACCTTCCAACTCATCTGAAATTGATCCGGAAAAATCCGTTTACCTCATCTATGGTGTAGGCCCCGGGGCGTATCTTGCTGACTTTCAAATCCAGCTGACTTACAATGGAGCCCGGCAATCCACAACTCTCCGACAAAGACAACTGGCCATTCCGGAACTGCGTGCGCAGCAGATGAATACACATCATCTCTCTGGCTATAATCAGCGATACTCCCCGCCCGTCCTCAAATGGCATCAACAGGGCACTCACACGCTTGCAGTCCTTCTTCAGGGAGGCAATCACCTCGGTGTCAGACTTGGCTATAATCTTGCAAACTCCCGTACCCACACAATTGGCACTGGGGGCACCAAACACAACTTCACAGGAGGCCTGATACTTGCGTGCAGATGATGATACACCCGGGCCGAATGCCTCTTTCAAAAAGGCAGCTCTGCCAAATGCTCCAGGCAGGTATGCAGGTGTTGAAAGATTACTCATGTTGTTTTTTTTTAATGATTAGCGTTTCTGAAAAGGCTGCTTGAAAAGCCTCGGAAGATTTTCTGACAAAACACTTACGCTCCAATCAGATCAAGGCCGGTGATACGAGCTCCAATCAGGTCAAGACCGGTAATGCGTGCTCCGATGAGGTCGAGCCCGGTGATACGAGCTCCGATCAAATCAAGGCCTGTGATGTTATCTGACAGATTGTTGCCAGTGTTTTTGGTGGTGGTCGGGAGAGTAAGTGCGCTTTTCATCAGTGATTATTTTTTGTTTTCGTTCACAATTGACAGCAGCAAAGGTCTTCCCGTCGGGGGGGGTAGAACAGGACACGAAAACAGGGTCAATCACCCGCCCGATTTTTCACCATTTCATTCATTATTTTTCATAAAATATTCATTAATAGTTATTTATAAAATTTTTCAAGGCCATTTTACAGGCGTTTTTTACCGCTTTTACAGCCTCCAAACGCCATCAGGCAGGTTGTCGGAAGCGCCCGGAGAAGCACCCGGAAGCGATTTTTTTTCATCCGGCGGGGCACAAATGCAGAGACCCCGGCAACAGCATCTGCTACCGGGGCCTCTGCCCGTAATTTTCAATGACTAAAACTTCTCAAATCTCACCGCACAGGGCATAACTTTGCACCTGCCTCCGATCCGAAATATGTACCTTTTCAATGACAAACCATTTTTCAATGAAATTCGCAACCAAAGCAATTCACGCCGGCATAGAGCCCGACCCGTCCACCGGCGCAGTGATGACTCCCATCTTCCAGACGAGCACTTACGTACAGGAAGCGCCGGGAAAACACAAGGGGTTTGAATACGCCCGTACGCAAAACCCGACGCGCAGTGCGCTGGAAAAAAATCTTGCTGCCCTCGAAAACGGATGTGATGCTGTTTGTTTCAGCTCGGGCCTCGCAGCTCAGGACGCTGTGATAAAGCTGTTCGCCTCAGGCGATGAAATACTGGCCGTTAATGACCTCTACGGCGGATCATACCGTCAAATGGTCAGGGTGTGGGGACAATGGGGGCTGAAAAGCCGCTTCATTGATATGTATAATCCGGAAAATCTGGAACGCGAAATAGGCCCGGATACCAAACTGATATGGGTGGAAACCCCAACCAATCCCATGCTCAATATTGTGGACATCGCCGCAATATGTGAAATCGCCAAAAAACACGGCGTCATGGTGTGTGTTGATAATACATTCGCCTCTCCGTACCTGCAAAACCCGCTCGATCTCGGCGCGGATATCGTGCTGCACTCTGCCACCAAATATATAGGCGGCCACTCGGATGTAGTACACGGATGTCTGATTGTAAAGGATCCGGAACTGGCGCAGCGACTCCACTTCATTCAAAATGCCAGTGGCGCTATCCCGGGTCCGCAAGATTGTTTCCTGGTTCTCAGGGGCATCAAAACCCTCCACCTGCGCGTGCAGCGCGCGTGCGAGAACGCAGAGGCTGTCGCCCACTTCCTCGCCGCTCACCCAAAAGTATCAAAGGTATATTGGCCAGGATTCGAATCACATCCAAACCACGAAGTCGCCAAACGCCAGATGCGCATGTTCGGGGCTATGGTCTCCTTCGACCTGAAAGATAATTCTGTGGAAAATGCGGTGAGGATTCTCAGCGGTACCCACCTGTTCTCTCTGGCCGAATCACTCGGCGGCGTAGAGTCTCTTGTCGGGCACCCGGCCAGCATGACTCATGCCAGTATCCCGCGCGAAGAGCGCCTCAAGGTAGGCCTCACCGACTCACTAATCAGACTCAGCGTCGGCGTGGAAGATGCCGATGATTTAATTGCTGACCTGGCAAAGGCCCTCTGACCAGACTGTAGTTGAGCTTCGCCGGGGCCGGTTATCAGCACGCTGTCTCCCGAACCCGGCGAAGCCTCAAACTTTACTTCTCCGGTCTCATCTGCGGGAAGAAAAGCACTTCCTGTATGGATGCCTGTCCGGTGAACAACATCGTCAGACGGTCAATGCCGAAACCGATACCCGCCGTAGGGGGCATACCGTATTCCAGCGCCCGCAGGAAATCTTCGTCCATGGCCATGGCCTCCTCATCGCCGCGGGCAGCCAGCCGGAGCTGATCCTCAAAACGCTCGCGCTGATCAATGGGATCATTCAACTCTGTATAGGCATTCGCCACCTCCTTGCCGTTCACGAATAACTCGAAACGCTCCACCAGTCCGGGCGAAGTACGGTGCTTTTTCGTCAGCGGCGACATCTCCACCGGGTAGTCAATCAGGAACGTAGGCTGAATCAGATGATGCTCGACTTTCTCGCCAAATATTTCATCTATCAGTTTGGCCTTGCCCATGGTGGCATCAATCTCGATATGCTCCTGACGACAGTAATTGCGAAGTGCCGCCTCATCGGCCGATTCTACGTCAATACCGGTATATTCACGGATAGCCTCGTACATGGTGAGACGCCTGTACGGCCCTGCAAACTCAATTTCATTTTCTCCCACTACCGCCCGGCTGCTGCCATCCGGACTCAGTGCCCGTGCCACGCGCTCGAGCATCTGCTCGGTCACCTGCATCATCCACACATAATCCTTGTAGGCCACATAAAATTCCAGCGCCGTAAATTCCGGATTGTGCGTGCGGTCCATCCCCTCGTTCCGGAACATTTTTCCGAATTCATAAACACCGTCAAAACCTGCCACAATGAGCCTTTTGAGGTACAATTCATTGGCAATACGCAGATATAACTCCATATCCAGCGTATTGTGATGTGTTTTGAAAGGCCGCGCTGCTGCTCCGCCGTGAATCGGCTGCAAGATGGGCGTTTCCACCTCCAGCAGTCCAAGCTCATCGAGGTAGCTCCTCATGGCCCTGATCATTTTTGATCTCTTCAGAAATATCTCCCTGAACTGCGTATTCACCGTCAGGTCAACATACCTCATCCTGTAACGCTGTTCCGGATCGGTAAACGCATCGAATGTATTGCCATCCGCATCCTTCTTCACCACAGGCAACGGACGCAGAGCTTTTGAAAGAAGGACAAGTTGCCGTACATGAATACTCACCTCTCCCGTCTTCGTTTTGAACGCAAAACCTTTTACACCTATATAGTCACCCAGGTCAAGCAGTTTTTTCACGACCGTATCGAACATCGGCGCTTCATCGCCCGTCATAAAATCGTCGCGGCGCAGATAAAGCTGTATCCTGCCACTCGAATCCTGCAGGTTCATGAACATGGCTTTGCCGGCTTCCCGACTGGCCATCACCCGGCCAGCCAGTGATACCTCCTGAAAGTTCAAACGGTTTTTGGTGCCGTCTTCGAAAACTTCTTCCTTGTAGTTTTGTGTGATATCAGCCGCATGAGCCGTCACTTCATACATTTCGGCGGGATAAGGCTCAATCCCCATTTCCCTCAGTTTGGCGAGCGATTCGCGCCGGAGAATCTCCTGTTCTGTCATTTTTTCCTGAATTGAGGCGCAAAGATACGAGGATTGACTTTATGAGATCAGGGTAATTACGCTCATATACAGACCATTAGCTCGTATGATCTCATTAATTTTTAACAAGCAATACAAAATGTTTTGTGTTGTGGTGAAAATGAGCTTATACTTGCAGGTCTTAATCAAAACAACTGATGGAAATAAAAACCAATCTACTGCTCGGCGACTGTAAGGATATGTTAAAGTCGCTACCCGACAACTCTGTAGATCTCATTGTCACATCACCACCATACGCAGATCAAAGAAAAACTACGTATGGAGGAATTCATCCGGACAAGTATGTTGAGTGGTTTCTCCCGATATCAGAGCAGTTATTGAGGGTGTTAAAACCTTCCGGTACATTTATTCTTAACATTAAGGAAAAAGTAGTTGAAGGAGAACGAAGTACGTATGTTATGGAGTTAATTCTTGAAATGCGTAAACAAGGCTGGTTATGGACTGAAGAATTCATCTGGCATAAAAAGAACTGCTATCCCGGAAAGTGGCCCAACAGGTTCAGGGATGCATGGGAACGTCTGCTGCAATTCAATAAAAACAGACAATTCAACATGTATCAGGAAACTGTGATGGTTCCAATGGGAGACTGGGCCAAAACCAGGTTAAAAAATCTGTCTGAAACTGATAAAACCCGCGATAATTCTAAGGTTGGGAGCGGTTTTGGCAAAAAAATATCTAACTGGATCGACAGGGAAATGGCATTCCCAACCAATGTTTTGCATCTTTCAACCGAATGTAGTAACAAGAATCACAGTGCCGCCTTTCCCGAAGGTCTTCCAGAGTGGTTTATCAAGTTATTCACCCAGGAAGAAGATACAGTACTGGATCCGTTCATGGGTTCAGGAACTACCATATTCGTCGCACAGAGAATGCGCCGCCACTCTATCGGAGTTGAACTTGTTCCGGAATATTACAAAATGGTAAACGACACGCTCGAGCCTGTCTCCTTGTATCTTTTTGAATCTGATGACTCCTATGGCAATTAACTTATCAGACATCACAAGCTATGTCGAGGCCAATGTTGATATTTTTCACCAGAAAAGAATACTGAGTCTTGATTCGCTGAGCCTGACACAGGTACTTAAAAGAAAGAATCCATACCTTTTCAGGGCAAAACATATGCTCACGGCACAAGAAATCATCAAGGCCCTGGTTGATGCCCATATTTCCTCAAATGAGGAAACTATTTTCGGTGACTGGTTGGAAGGTTTGGCCATCTTTGTCAACCAAAAAGTTTATTCCGGCAGGAAATCAGGTATCACAGGTATTGATCTTGAGTTTGACAAGAGAAATGTACGGTATCTCGTATCAATTAAGTCCGGGCCAAACTGGGGTAATAGCAGTCAGATTAAAAAAATGATTGACCACTTCAACAGTGCCAGAAAAACACTGAAAACAACTGGTTCGAATATTCAGGTGGTAGCAGTGAATGGATGCTGTTATGGTAAAGAAAGTAACTCTTACAAGGCTCAGGGCGATTATTATAAGTACTGCGGGGAAGAGTTCTGGGAGTTTATATCCGGAGATCCCAATCTTTATACCGAGCTAATCATCCCCCTGGGTCATAAAGCTAAAGAACGAAACGATGACTTCTCTCAGTCGTACGCGAGAATGTTGAATAAATTTACAATGGAGTTTTCAATACACTTCTGTGCCGCCAACGGCGAAATTGACTGGCAAAAATTGGTCGTTTTTAATTCCGGGAAAAAATAACATAACACAATGTCACCTCTGCAATCAATCATAGAAGCGGCCTGGACTGACCGCTCACTCCTCAAAAGTTCCGAAACACAAGCTGCAATCAGGGAAATCATCGCCCTGCTCGATGCCGGCGAATACCGCGTTGCCGAACAAGGCCCCGACGGGAACTGGATTACCCACGAATGGATCAAAAAAGCGATCGTACTCTATTTTCCCATACAGGAAATGCAGACTATCGAAGTAGGTCCCTTCGAATTCCACGATAAAATACCGCTCAAAAACGGTTACGCAGAAAAGGGTGTGAGGGTGGTTCCCCAGGCACTGGCCCGATACGGCGCATTCATCGAAAAGGGCGCTATTCTGATGCCCTCCTATGTAAATATCGGAGCATGGGTTGGCAGCGGGACTATGGTTGACACGTGGGCTACCGTAGGCTCCTGTGCCCAGATCGGACGAAATGTCCACCTCGCCGGCGGTGTCGGAATCGGTGGCGTACTCGAACCGCCTCAAGCCACTCCCACTATTATTGAAGACGACTGCTTCATCGGCTCCCGCTGTATCGTGGTAGAAGGTGTGCGAATTGGCCGGGAGGCTGTACTCGGCGCAAACGTGGTACTTACCCAAAGTACGCATATCATTGACGTAACCGGCCCGGAACCCGCCACACTCAAAGGTTTTGTCCCCCCCCGCTCGGTAGTCATCCCCGGAGCATATACCAGGCAGTTTCCTGCCGGAGCATATCAGGTATCCTGCGCACTTGTCATCGGAGAAAGAAAGGAAAGTACCGATAAAAAGGTATCCCTCAACGATGCCCTCCGCGAATATAACGTCGCTGTATAAACGGATGTCATGGCCAGAACTACGGATATCACCACGGTTCAGAATGTAACCATAGAGTATCAGCTGGCAACGGTCGGCGACAGAATCCTGGCTTTCTTGCTGGATTCCGCCATTATCACTGTCGGCGCTGTGCTGCTGCTACAGCTCGCGCGTCCGCTCATGGAGGCAGACAACAGCTGGTCGGTCTTTTTTGTAATGCTTGTGATACTGCTTTTTTTTCTGTACCACCTGCTGTTCGAAGTCATGAACAACGGACAAACACCGGGTAAAAAGGCACTGAAGTTAAGGGTACTCAAACTTGATGGCAAGGAGCCCGGATGGAGTGACGCCATCCTGCGCTCCGCACTCCACCTGGTTGATTCTGTCTTCTCCGCCGGTACGCTGGCATTCTTCATGATTCTTACAAGCCGCCGCGCCCAGCGAATGGGCGACATGGCAGCCAATACCACTGTAGTGAAAACAAGTCTTCCTGGCTGGCGATACAGCCTGGAAGAAATTCTCAATATTTCAACGCTGGAAAACAGCAAGCCCTTCTATCCGCAGGTTAGAAAACTCTCGGAGAGTGATATGATGTTTATCAAGCAAACTATCATTAACTACCAGAAATACCCCAATACGGCGCACGAATACGCTATAGAAGATCTGGTGACACACCTGATGCCCATACTCGGAATTGAGCGGCGCCCCATGAACCGTGTCGAATTTCTCAAGACGCTGCTCAAGGATTATATTGTACTCACGCGATAGTGTACCTCCGGAATATCTGCGCCAGTTTTGGCAACCACTGATGAACAAAAGAGCCCCGGCAGACGTTTTTTGAGGTATCTTTCACTTATACTATAAAACATGTCCCATCTCAAAGAAGGCGACGCCGCCCCCGCTTTCACTGCAACCATCGAAACCGGATCAACCATTCACCTGAGCGACTACAAGGGTAAAAAACTGGTTCTGTATTTCTATCCCAAAGACGATACGCCGGGCTGTACCGCCCAGGCTTGCAGCCTCCGCGATGGCTACAATTCATTTATCGGAAAAGGCTACGAAATTCTCGGCGTAAGCCCCGATTCTACAAAAAAACACGTCAAATTCAGAGAAAAGTATAGCCTGCCCTTCTCGCTGATTGCAGATGAAGACCACGCTGTATCCGAAGCCTATGGTGTATGGGGCGAAAAAAAATTCATGGGTCGCACGTACATGGGCGTTACGCGTACCACGTTCGTCATTGATGAAAACGGACGTATCGAACGCATCATCAAAGACGTAAAAACCGACCAGCACACCGAACAATTGCTCGGATAATCAGTACGCGCTCCAGCCACCGTCAACCACGAGTACCTCGGCATTGACAAAACTGGCGTCGTCACTGGCCAGAAACAGTGCAGCACGCGCAATCTCGGAGGGGGCCCCGGACCGGGGATTCAGTACCATGCCGGACATCACCCTGTCATTCACCAGAGGCGTTATCTTCGTAAAGTCAATCGTTTCGGCAATACTGGTATCTACCGCACCCGGAGCGATACCATTGCAGCGAATACCAGCCTTGGCATACATGTACCCCGTATTGCGCGTCAACCCTGTCAGCGCGTGCTTGCTGGCTGTATATGCCACGCCCGCCCGCGCAGCCTGAAGCCCGCCAACAGAGATAATATTCACGATAACACCGCTGCCCCTGGAAAGAAAAATGTTGACTGCAGCACGCATCACCCTGAATGGTCCGTCAACATTAATCTTCATAACATACTCCCAGGTCGCATTATCCACTTCGCCAACCACCTGTCACTACGGAAACTTTGTTTTCCAGTTTTTTCATGGCGAATACTTTTTATGCAAAGGTATCGTCAGTTAATCACATCTGCAGTATCCCGCATCATACTGTGTTGATGACATAAAATGTGCTTCTCAACATGTTAATGAGGTTTTAAGCCCCTTTACTATCTCAACCCCAACCTGTAACTTTGCATTGTTTGCCAGCCCTTAGAGCTTGTTCAGGATTCTCTGCCGTTGGCAAAAACAGGCTGGTTTTTTGTCAGTTTTTGCGTTTTTGAGGGCGCATAGCCGGTGCTACGTAACTGAAAAAAGGTGAAAAATGGCGAAAAATGAGCCGTTTTTGACTCGGCGAGAGATTCCTGAACAAGCTCGTAACTTCAATATCAGCCCTTCAACTATGATAACACGTGAAGTTGGCGACACCACCGCCGCACGAGATTTCCTACGGGTACCATTCAGCATTTATGCCGGTGACAACAACTGGATTTGTCCGCTGAACAAAGATATTTCAGAGGTATTTGACCCTGTATTGAATCCCGCTTTCAAACATGGGCAATGCACACGCTGGGTGCTGTACGACGATAACAACCAGCCTGCAGGTCGTATCGCTGCTTTCATCAATAATAATACAGCCTATGCAAACCCTCAGCCTACAGGCGGAGTGGGCTTCTTTGAATGTATCGAAAACAGGGATGCTGCTTTCCTGCTGTTCGATACAGCCCGGAACTGGCTGCAGGAACGCGGAATGGAAGCCATGGATGGCCCGGTGAATTTTGGCGAAAGAGATGCCTGGTGGGGACTACTGGTAGAGGGATTCAGGCCAGTACCCTATAAAATGAACTATAACCCGCCCTACTACAGGGAATTCTTCGAATCATACGGTTTTAAAGATTACTTCAGGCAGTATTGTTTTACCATGCACCTGAAAGATGAAGTCAGCCCCGTCTTTCACCGCCAGCACGATATGATCGCTCACGATCCCGCCTACCGGACCGAACATGTCAGGAAAAACCGGCTGGACAAGTACGCAGACGACTTCTGTACAGTTTTTAACAAAGCCTGGGAAGGACACAATGAGGGCCGCTCTCTGGAAACAGAAGCAGTCAGGAGGATGTTCCGCACCATGAAGCCGCTCATTGATGAGGAACTGATTTGGTTCGCCTACCACAATAATCAACCCGTGGCATTCTGGGTGAGTCTGCCCGACCTGAACGAAGCAATACAGGATTTTAAAGGCAAGTTCGGATGGTGGGAAAAACTGCGCGTGGTGGCCAAATTAAAATTCGGCAATTTCAAGCGCTTTAACGGGTTTGTTTTCGGCGTGGTACCCGAACATCAGGGCACCGGCGTGGTAGGTTACCTCATCGTGGAGGGTTCCAAAGTGATGAAAGCCAGCAACCGGTATGATGAATATGAAATGCAGTGGCAAGGCGATTTCAATCCGCGCATGGTGCGTATCGGACGCGCCCTCGGTAATAAACACAGCCGGATGCTGATAACATACCGGATGCTGTTCGATCCGAATAAACCCTTCGAAAGGCACCCGGTACTTAAATCCAGAGACCAGCAGCCCGCCTGATTTCAAAATGGTAGGTTGCAGATTCATTAGAGCTTGTTCAGGAATCTCTCGCCGAGTCAAAAACGGCTCATTTTTCGCCATTTTTCACCTTTTTTCAGTTACGTAGCACCGGCTATGCGCCTTCAAAAACGCAAAAACTGACAAAAAAT
>Ga0172373_10001323_pt1 | contig 40325 bp, 18 predicted proteins | sample Lak10m_2_FD_114546 | JGI IMG/M metagenome (GOLD analysis project Ga0172373, IMG submission 114546) | Freshwater microbial communities from Kabuno Bay, South-Kivu, Congo - kab_092012_10m | ecosystem: Environmental > Aquatic > Freshwater > Lake | place: Democratic Republic of the Congo... | reverse complement strand
CTCTCAGCCCCCCAACTCCCCCGCCACCGCGCCCCGGGAGCGCCGGCACCCCTGCCGGCTCCCCGGGTCATCAAGCCATCCCACCAAGCGTTTTCCTCTTGACCCATCCGCCGCACCCGGGCGCGATGGGGGGGTGTTAGCATCCCGTATCCAATCTCGCGTCCATCGCCATCCACTCTCGCCCTATCGCCTTCTCGCCCTCGCCACCCTTGTCAGCCTGCTGCCCCTGCTCCAGGCCGCCGGCTTCAAAGATTACCCCATCGGCATCTATACCAACGGGCGCATCGACGATCTCCCCACCCTCCAAGAGGCCGGTTTCAACATCGTCACCGGCCCCGCCTCCAAAGCCTACCTCGATGCCGCCCACCAAGCCGGTCTCAAGGTCTTCGCTTCCCCTCGCACCTCCGCCGGCCCTCGCTTCAATCCCTCCGCAGCGAAAGCCGCCATCTCCGAACTCGATTCCCACCCCGCCCTCTGGGCCTGGTATCTCATTGATGAACCCGATCTCAATACCATCCCGCCCTCCCAAGTCCAACTCGCCCATCGGTTCATGAAACGGAGCGGCGCCAGAAAACCCACCGCCGTGGTGTTTTTTCAGGGTCAAGAATCACAGTTCTACGCCTCCATTCCTGATGTGCTGATGGTCGATCGTTACCCCGTGCCCTGGATGCCGCTGGAAAATCTCGGGCAACACGTCGAACTGACCCGCCTCGCCGCCGGCCCCAAAAAGCCAGTCATCGCCATTCTCCAGGCATTCGACTGGTCCTATTTCGCCCAGCTCATGCCCCGTGAACAAGGGCTCCGCGCCCCGACCCAACCCGAACTGCGCTGCATGGCCTTCGACGCCCTCGCGCGCGGTGCCAACGGCCTCTTCTTCTACACCTACGAATCCGGGCACTGGAAGCTCCGCACCCAACCCGAAATGTGGGAGGCTCTCAAAGCCGTCGTCGCCGAAGTCCGCTCGCTCAACCCACTCTTCGCTGCTCAACCCATCTGGTGGCATCGCCGATTGAGCGTCGACGACTACCCCAAACGGCTCAACGCCGCCCTCCAACCCGCCATCAGCTCACAGATGCTCCGCGTCAACAGCGCCACCCCTCTCATGCCCGTCGGCGACTACCTGCTCGCGGTCAACACCACCACGAACACCTACACCTTCCGATTCCACACACCCAAACCCAATCTCCAACAACTGCCCGTCCTACGCGCCAACCGCACACTCATCCCCACCAAAGGCGATTTCACCGACTCGATCGCCCCCCTAGACGTTCGCATCTACGGCCCGTTCTAGCCCCCCTGTAGGCCGTCTGCCCTCACACGGCGCGGCCGCTCGGCCACGTGCTATCGGCCGCGTCCCCCGACGCGCCGTCCGTCTCGGAACAATGAAACACCCGAGGGCCGTCCCTCGACGCGTCCCCCGGGTGTTTGTTGCATCACCAACCAAATCGCAGCCAACCCTAAGCCGTAACTATGCGGTAGGAATTCAACGCGGAGACGGAGAGGAGCAAAGACCCAAGGCGGGGCAAGGGAATCTCCAGCCGCTGTAGGATGGCTCCACCCCAACTAGTGAGGGGTACACTCCATGGGAATAGAATCAATTCCTCTGCGCCTCTGGCCCTTTGCGCCTTCGCGTTAAAAACTCTTCTGAATTGTTACGGCTAAGGCGCTGTGGCCTGCCCGCCGAACAATCCCGTTCGCGTGTCTTTCAATGTGCCCTTGTCGAATCGTTGCATCACAAACGTGCCCGCGTTATTTCCATCCGGGCTCGTGAGCTGATACTCATCCCACTTATCGCTCTTAAACGTCACCTTCAAAGTCGCCGTCCTCGCACCAGTTAACGTATAGGTATACGTGAAAGGACTGGTATCGCTGTCGCCTTGTTCCACACCGGCAGTCGACGATGATAAGATCAGCATCGACACCGAATTCACCGAGCTGCGCATCGTGTAAGTCAAACCCGCAAGGCTTCCAGTCGGTAAAAGTCCCACGGCCGGATTCGGATTGGTCGTTCCACCACCCGTGTTCCCACCCGTTGTGCCACCGCCCCCCGTCGTTCCCGTCCCACCACTCACGGGCATCACAATCGCGCTGAACACCCCTGTGTCCGTATCGTCCAACACACCATCCTTGTACTCGCGGCGGACAAAACTACCCTTCGACGCACTGCTGTAGGTCAGATCGTATTCATCCCACTTGCCAGGCTTGTAAGTTACCACCACTTTGGCGCTGTTCGTCGACGGCAGGCTGAACGTATACGTGAACACATTCGGCTCCGAATCGCCCACGTCGTCGCTGTACTCCGTGCCGCTGGTCTCGGTTGTGAACTCCAATCGTTCACGCGATTCCCCGCTCTGAAACGAATACGACAAGCCTTTGGGCGTCGAGGCCACGGAGGTCGGCAGATTCACCACAGGTTGGTTGGTGCTCGCGCCCCCCACGCTGGTCCCGCCGCCGCCAACGACCGCGTGGGTGAAGACGCCCAAGTCCCGATCCTTGATCACTCCCTTGCGATACTCGTCACGCACCCATGTGCCGCGACCCGCCGCTGTATACGTAAAAACATAAACGTCGTTGCGATCGACACTCAACCCAGGTGGACGCGTCTCCACACGCACCTGATTCGTTCCGGTGCGCGTAAACGTGTAAACAAAAGGATCCGGTACCGCCCCTTGATCCACACCGTTCGTCTCCGTCAAGAACTGGACCACATCGCCTCCAGGCTGATCATCCAGATTCAACGTCACACCGACATAACTCCACGGTGCCAGCCCCTCAACCGGGGCGTCGGTCACCAGCACTCGAAAGAATTCCTTCGTCGCCCCGTCGTCCGGCGTCGCTGTTCGCAACCGTCGCTCCCGACCACCGTGCCCATACACCTTGTCCTCCACGTTCACCCAGTCCGTCAGATTCGTCGACCGCTGAAGCTGGTAGTAATGCCCGCGCTCGGCTTCGTACTCAATCTCCGCAGCGTGACGCACTTCCAGCTCCCTCGCCACCGCCCCCATCGTGATTAGGCCCATCGTCAGAGCCAATAGTTTCGATCTCATGTCAAATGCTCGTCTTTCTCGAATTCAGTTTCTCGCGGGTGCGGATTGGCTCTCATCATCCATTCAGGAATCGAGATCCCCCCTGTTGTTTGTTTTCAGATTGCTTGCTGTGTCCACCGTCAATTCGCTCTGCTGAGAATTGCGATTATATATACTTACAAGCACTACATATGCCATGTATTGTAGTGGCGTACGCTTCCCCGTCACCTACCCTGCTCGCTGGGTTCGCCCATCTCCAACCGGACCGCTCTCACCCACAACATTATCCCGGACACACACCGTCTTACGGGATGTGTCGCCCAGTCACCTTACCACTCCACTCTCTACCCCGCACTCAACTCCAATACCTCAGACCGCGACAGCCGCATTCTTGCGAACACGGCGATAAATCGCTCCACCCAACAAGGCAAACCCCGTCAGCGCCGCCCATTCCGAGGGCTCCGGCACCGCCGCAAGCGTGGTGACGCTCAAACCCCAACCCACCAAGGTCGCCTGGCCTCCCGTCGATACGTCCGCAATCACCAGCGTCCAATCCCCATTCGGGTTGACCCCAATGAACGATCCTAGAGTGCTTGTGCCAGGCGCGTCGAATGCAGAACTGGCTGCGCTCACAGGATTCAACGTCCGCCCATCCGGCCGCCACGGGCTCGCACCCAGAATGTTGAAGCTCGGCACCGCTTGATAAAAATGGATGTTGTTCGCTGCAGCATCCGAGAACACCACGTCGAAACCGCTGTCCATGTAGCCCAAATCATTGCCCGTCCCGACACCCACCCGGTTCATCAGCGGGACAACCACGTTGTCATGGCTCAGGTAAGCATATAGGTCACCGTTAAATCCGCCCGAGACGTTGACGTGTACCGACACCGAGGAGATCGGATCGGTCATTCCGCTCAGCGATCGCGTATCGCTCCACGGACTCGTATTGCCATCCGGGATCACCCCATCATCCGCGAAGCCCGTGCTGAAATCGTTCACGAACACAGCACCGCTCATCGACAACACCGAACTCACGCACAGCGCGGCGATCAGTAGACTCTTTTTCATGTGTGATAATGTGTAGAAATTGATTCCAGAATTAACGTTGAATGCTCCGATAGTAGGCAATTCCGTCAGGGAGCGATGAGTCCACATACGAGAATGACCCGTCAGCGCCAGGTGACAGCGCCTCAACCGTCAAGGTGGTCCACGTGACCGGTTGACTCAGACTCGTGGTCCGTTGCACGTCATACTGCAATCCAGGAATCCCAAAGAATTTGATCGTCGCTGCACCCCCACTGATCGTAATCGTCTTGGCCGCTCCGCCAGCTACCGCCGTCATCACCGTCACTGTTCCCACATCGCTCGTCAGCCCGTTGCTCGCCGTGTATGTAAACGTGTCGGTCCCGTCGCTCCCCGACGCCGGCTTATACAGGAAGTAACCGCCCGACTGGGTAATGCTCGCACCTTGCGCGCTCGGCCCCATCGAGATCACCGAGACTGCGTTGTCGTTCAAATCCACCGTCAGGCTCTCGATCGGAATGCGTAAACTCAATCCCTTCGTTCGGGTGTAGGTCGCGCTCGCCGTCACAAATGCGGGCAGAACGGCCCGAGCCAAGTAGGGGGTCGCGCCGCCACCCATCACGCTAAACCCACCACCCGTGTAGAGATGCAATCCGAACACGGCCATCGCATACACCGGACCATCAGACCCCGATCCGAGTGCCGACCACAGATACCCGTTCCACTTCGCCACGTTGCTCGCAGGGCTACCGCCCGCGCTCGTAAACAACCCTCCCACATAGAGATCGGCCTGGCAGAGCGCCAGGGCGTTCACCACACCGTTCACGCCGTCACCCACGCCCGCCCAGCTCGCACCGTTCCAACGCGCAACGCGGTTGGCCGTCTTCCCACCGGCACTTGTGAACGCTCCTCCCGCATACAGTGTCGATCCCGACACGATCAACGCATTGATCTCATCGTTCATGCCTGCGCCCAAACTACTCCAGGCGCTCCCGTTCCAACGCGCCACACGTGCCGCACTCTGCCCACCCGCAGCGGTGAATGCACCTGCCACCACAAGCTCCGTTCCATAAATCACTGCCGTCTTCACATTCCCGTCCACGCCGCCTCCCAAGCCCGACCAGGACAAGCTATCCCAGCGCGCCAGGTTCGAAGCCGGGAGACCGCCCGCAGTCGAAAAACTGCCGCCCACATAGACATTCGTACCGGACACAGCAATCGCGTTCACCACCCCGTTCACCCCTGTTCCCAATGCCGTCCAGGCGCTGCCATTCCACATCGCGACATTCCCCACAGCCACACCCCCAGCAGTCGCAAATGATCCGCCCGCATATACGTCCGTACCCGATGCGGTCAGCACCTGAACCACACCGTCCAAGCCCGCACCGAGCGCCGACCAAGAAAAGCCGTCCCACTTCGCAACCCGGCTTGTCCCCACTCCCTGCGCCGACGTAAATGGCCCGCCAGCATACACATCAGTTGCGGTCACCGTGAGGGCGTACACCATGCCGTCGATTCCTTCTCCCAAAGTCGACCACGCACTTCCATTCCACTTCGCAACACCTTGGCTCGCATGATCGCCAACCGTGGTAAATGTACCTCCCAAATAGAGATCCGTGCCAACCGAGGTGAGCGCGTAGGCTGTGCTATCTGCTCCCGTTCCCAGCGATGACCAACTACTTCCATCCCACTTGGCGATATACGGAGCGACACCCACACCCGCACCGAAAAACTCGCCAGCGGCATAAACATCCGAGCCTACGATCTTCAACGCCCAGACCGTACCGCTGGTCCCGTCGGCCATGCTCGACCATGTCGAGCCATTCCAGTGGGCAACAAATCCGACATAGTTACCATCCGCTGACGAAAACAGACCACCGGCATACACCGAAGCGCCCGAGGCCGTGAGTGCGTACACCGAACCGTCCATCCCGCTCCCGAGCGGAGACCATCCAACCCCATTCCACTTCGCCACGTAGTTCGCAGCGACACCCCCAGCCGTCAGAAATTCACCACCCGCGTAGAGATCCGCACCGGACGACGCCAAGGCCCACACATTCTCGTTCGCCCCTAAACCAAGAGCCGACCAGCCCGCCCCATTCCACACGGCAACGTGATTGGCACCGACGCCGCCCGCCGTGGTAAACTGACCTCCAGCGACGATCGAGCCTCCAAACGTCGTCAGGGCATAGACTGAATTGTTCACCCCATCTCCCAAGGCCGACCAACTAGAACCATCCCACTTCGCAATATAATTCGCAGGGATGCCACCCGCCTCGGTAAAATCTCCGCCCGCGTAAACATCCGTGCCCTGGGCCGTCAACGCCCATACAATTCCGTTCATCCCCGTGCCCATCGCCTGCCAGGTCGAACCATCCCATTTGACAATGTAACTGACCGTCAACGCACCGGCCGATGTCACCGCACCACCAAGATAAACATTACCAGCGGCATCCGATGTCGACGAATAGACATTCCCCTGAACGCCGCCCCCTTGCCACGGGGTCGACCAATTCGCATCGCTAAAGGTCGGATCGATTCGAACCGGATACACCGCTTCGCGATCATCGACGATCACCGCCATCTCCCGACCGCTCACCACAGAGAATCGCGCCGCCAAGACCCGGCCCGTCGCGTCCGTCACATTCAGTTTCGAATAGGAAAGCGCCCGTCCCGATTCATCTAACACGAGTCGCACATCATCACCCACCACACCCACTCGCGCTCCGTCCACCTTCAAGCCCACTCGTAGTGATTCCACGCCCTCGGGACGACCCATTACCACAAAGTCTTGTCGCACTCCGTTGACATCGACCGAATACTCCTCGGTCAAACCCTCGCGACGAAACGTGGCCCGGCTGCCATCGCGCTCCGCAACTCCATACTCCGCCAACACTCGCATACCCATGGTCTCGCGACCTACCGATCGTGCTATCACCCGAACCCGATCCGTGGATCCCGACTTCGACACCGAGGTCAGCCACAATCCCTCACGGGTCAGCTCTCCGCTCAATTTCTGAAACACGCACTGGAACGTCACCGCGCCGTCGGCTCGCGTGCCGATCGAAAGTCCGTCGCCGGTGTATTGCGCGGTCGCTCGCGCACCCACCTGCGACCAGGAGATCGCTTCGCCCTTGCGCGCGGCGGTCCCTCGCCCGGTATTCGACCTTTCACCCACGGTCGTTTCACCCGCCTGCACCATCCCGACCACCGCAGCACACATCCACGCGCGAACAGCGAAGCCCATCACGGATGACACCACTTCTCGAATTACACTTTGGGGTTTCTGATTTTCACTCATGCGAACTTAAAAAATGAGAACTGCTCTTGACGGCGATACCACTACGCGGCCACTCATAGCTTTTCCACTGGCGAGCAGTGACCGATCCTCCGTTTGCTGTGAGCGTGCGAGAATTCCACGAGGATCACGGTTAGATGCGGATATATATACTCCCAAAGTACACGTCCTGATTCACTTCGAACCGATCTCTGCATCATACCAATCCGCCACTCTCAGGACTTCGTTGAATACGCGCCAAAAAGCCCACACTAAGGGCTCACAACGCGCTTTGAAGATGACCTGGTAACATCCGCAGAATGCCGTATGACCACGTCGCATACAATTGCACCAATCCGCAGACAATGGGGTTAATGTGCGCATCGGTCGTAGGTTCCTGAATCTGGGAATTAGATGCGTTGCGGATCAAAGATGACTTCTGCCGACGCACGATCCGAAAGGGACCACTCCTTCACTCACCCTCCTCCGAAAACTGCTATTCCGCACGCTTCCAACCCGTGCACCTGTTACAAGAGCGTGCCTTGTATCACTTCCGGTTCGCCAATCGGAATACAGAGCATCACGGCTAATCCACCTTCAGTGCGCGGCGCAACTTCGAGTTTCAAGCCCGTGCGTTCCGCAATCAATCGCACCAGGCTTAGTCCCAACCCCAAACCCTGCTGCTCATGGATCGCTCGATCAAACTGTCGAAAGGCACCCACCGCCTGCACTTGCTCCGCAGTCATCCCGATGCCTTGATCCAGCACCGTGACCAACGCTTCGGTCTCTGTTCGCTTCAACCGAACCATCACCGCCGTGCCAGGCTGCGAGAACTTGAACGCGTTCGTGATCACCTCTAGAAACACACGAGAAAGGGTCTCGGACCGACTCCTAATCCACGTCGTGTCCAGTTCAAGTTGCAGGTCTCCCAATCGCTGCGTGTTCTTCGCAATCATCTGCGCGCACTGCCTCAACAGGGTGCAGCACAAAACATTGTCCTCCGATTCCATAAACATCGGATGGGTCTCCGGCGACACCAGCAGCGACGTATAGAATGATAGTCTCTCCACCGTCTCATGCAGCCTCTGCGCTCCCTTGCGCAGGTAGCCACACATCGCTCGCGCCGCCTTCGTATTGCCCGCGTCCAAATGGTGCTCAATCAAATCCGGAATCGGTATCACCCCACACAACGGGGTGCGGAGCTCATGCTCCATCAATCGCGCTAAGCCGAAAGACCATCGCCGCATCCGCTCCACCTCCCGGTCCCGCTGCTCGTTTCGACGCCGACAACACGAGTCAATCACCGCCTGCAGCTCGCTCAACGATACCGGCTTGCGTAGAAAGTCTTGCGCTCCTCCTCCCATGCCCCGTCGAACGTTCTGCGGGTCGGGTTCGCCCGACAGGAAGACCACCGGAACATCGGCGCTCTCCGGCCGTTGCCTCAAGATCTCCAACACCGTGTGCCCACTCACATCCGGTAGGTTCACGTCGCACAGGATAAAGTCCGTGCGATGGGACTGCGCCAAGCTCAAGGCCTGCGTGCCCGTCGTCGCCGTCAAGACACGATACCCGGCCGTCTCAAGGCCATCCCTGAGGGCCTCAACCAACTGTTGATCGTCGTCGACTGTTAAAACCGTATACATCCGCACTACATCTTCATCTGCCACCCCCTGTTTACAAAAGGATTGCAACCAACGCTCAATTTGGGTCTGCAACCGTCGCACCAGCACAGACTCCTATCACCGTCTACATCAACGTTGTCCTTATCTTCTTATAAATTGGCACAAGCACCACATCTCGTCGTCGCTGCTTTGAAATACACTCGATACCGCGTCTCCACCCCCGGCTCAGCATCGTGTCCCGCACGTTCACACCGAGGATCAGAATAACTGATGGATCCCCTGGGATTGCCAATCACTCTCGAAAGCTCCTCCGCATTCTAACACTCTGACTCGATTGACGTTAGACACCATCACATCCGCCCCTTCGATCCGCGGCTCTGGGATCGCTGCGGCCTCCCAATGTGTTCCAACCCCGTCTGAAGATCTGACCGAGATGAGGCCGCTCCATCACACGCGTCGGGTCTCGAACGTTCTCGGAGCCGGGTTCCCAATGATCCCTCCCCGCACCGCCCGCGAAGGTCGAACCGGGTCTTTTCTTCCCCTCAGTGCACGCATAGAAGAGTTCCCGACCGATGCGAACTCCGGTCGTCCATCGACCTAGTGAAAGTGTGCCGAAGTCATCAACTCTCCTGGTGTGCCGTGTCACGTATCAATCGCCCCACCACCACGATGTCCGCCTCTGATTCGATTCGACACGCCTGTGACAATCTCGCCTCATTCGCCCCAGCAGCTGCTCGAAGATCCTTGGAGTATCGAATTCCGAATCTGACCCAATGCAGGACCAAATCCACACTCCAGCCAAGTGTTCGCCGGTTCGTTTGTGAGGAGATCAAAGGCTCGATCCACATCCAATGCGGTCAGCGTGCCCACGAATGAATACCCCAATTGCGTCGCCGTCACCGCCACATCCGCACGCATCCCCGCAAGCGCCGTGCGCCCTCCCATCAACGCCACCGTTCTCACCGTCTCAATCACCGTGCACGCAAGGAAGGAGTCCATGGTTTCAACCGCGCTGACGTCCAGAATCAAACCCTTTGCCTCGTGGTTTGCCATCGCAACCAGCACCTCCTCCCGCAACGCCGAAATGGTATCGTCATCCGGATCCGGCGGCACCGTCACCAACAGGATGTGCTTTAGCTTGCTGACCGAGTTGCTCTCAGCCTTCACAGCGTAGCCTCCCGACGCGATGCTCGGTCGCGTTTCACAAGTTGGGGCTCCAACATGTTCAATACCTCCGCGCACGTCACGCCGACCTTGCCCACCATACCCTTGCTCGATCGCTTCGCCGCGTTCACATGAAATTCGTTTGCTTGTTTCTCCCCTGATCTCCCCCATCGGGCTTCAGATCTCGACCCAAAGTCGTTCACTCACTCGCTCACCGCACCTCGATGCGGCAGACATTCCTAACAGAGTTCCGTTCCGTTCCACTGACCGCATCCCCATTCCATCCACCCCGTTTCTAGCGATGACGCAACCCAGACAACAAAAGGCCGGGAGCATGGAACGGTGTCCCATGCTCCCGGCTTGTTTCATTCATTAACGGTTAACGATGTTCCGTTGCGCCGTTCCGCGCTGGCTCGAGGTCGCAACCACCGCTGTCGACCCCACCGCATTCGCTACCGTCGGAGTCGCACGCCAAGCACCACGCGTATCCGCCGTTGTCACCGTGATCAAGCTCTGCGCCGGATTATTCCCACGGATGGTCACCGTAGCACCAGGACCAGCCGTTCCTGCCAACGTCCAAGCACGGGTCGAAACACGGTAAACAGAGGAGGTGATCGTCACCCGATCGTTCGAGACCACCGACACCTGCGCCGTGGCCGTTCCGCCGCGCCCATCCGAAATGGTGTAGTTAAACGTCTGGGCAGCTACGCTGGAGTTCACATTCGGTGTAAAGGTCACCGACCTGCCGACATTGCTGATCGCCACCGTGCCCGCAGCGGGCTGAGTGATCGCAGTCACGGTCAGCGCGTCCCCATCGGGATCGCTGTCGTTAGCCAGCACGTTCACCACCACCGCCGTGCCAACCACAGTGGTCGCAGAGTCGTTGGCCGCCAACGGCACCCGGTTCGCAGGTGCCGTCGTCGTCACCGTCACGGTCCCCGTCGCCGTGCCACCACGCCCGTCGGAAACAATGTAAGTGAAGGTACTCACACCTTGAACATTCGGGGAGAAGAACACCGCTCGATTGGCCTGCACACCAGAGGTCACCACACTCGCAAGACCGTTTGGGCTCTGCGTCCCAATCCCCGTTACCGTCAGAGCGTCGTTGTTCGGATCCGTGTCGTTGGCCAACACGTTAATTGTAACCGGAACACCAAAGGATGTGGTCACACTGTCAGCTACCGCTACGGGCGGACTGTTCACCGTGATGGTCACGGTTCCAGTCGCCGTGCCACCCACTCCGTCGCTGACCGTGTAAGTTACCGTTTGCGGCGTCCCAGCGGGCGCTGGTCCGGATGTGAAGGTGATCGAGTCCGTTCCGGTCACCACCACCGTGCTCCCTGCAGGTGCGGTCGCCGACGTCACCACGAGGACGTTGTTCGTATCCGCATCCGTGTCGTTCGCCGTCACGTTGATCACCACAGGATTCCCTGCAAGCACGGTTGCAGTGTCGGCCACTGCTACCGGCAAGTGGTTCAAGCTCACCGCCACCGATGCCGTTGAGAACCCTTGCTTACCGTCTGTCACGGTGTAGGTGAACGTGTCACCCAGCGTCGCCCCAGGGTTGAAGCTGAACAGAATCTTTCTCGCATCTGCAGTCACGCCCACCACCCCGTTCGTCGGCTGCGTATAGCCCGAGATCACCAGGGGGTTTAAGTCCAGGTCCGTGTCGTTGGCGATCACGTCCAACGTCGTCGTCACCCCAGCATTTGCCGACAGCGAGTCCGCAGCTGCGGCCGGGGTCCGGTTTTGTTCGACCGTCACAGTAGTCGTCGCCACACCCCCACGCCCGTCCGATATCGTATAGTCGAAGGTCTCAACCGCTAAGACACCGGACAAGGGTGTAAACCGAATGCCTCCACCGTCAATCGCGACCGTTGCTCGTGGATTGCTACCCACAGCTGTAATGGTGATCGTATCACCCGCATCGATGTCGGAATCGTTCACCAACACATCGATCAGTACCGATTGGCCGTCCAAATCATATACCGCATCCGCAACCGCAGTCGGCGGCGTGTTCACCGTCACACTGACTTGCCCCACCGACGTACCTCCACGTCCATCCGACACCGTGTAGGTAAAGATATGAACCCCCGTGGTGCCCGAGTTCGGCGTATACTGGACCTGCCTCCCAGCTCCGGTGATCGACACCGTGCCCAGCGCAGTCGCACCCAGCACCGGCGGTGTCACCGCGACAACCGTCAAGTTCGGAATATCCGCCAAATCTGGGTCCGTGTCGTTGTCCAACACATTGATCGTGGTCGCAACTCCCGTGGTCGCCAATGCAACGTCCGCTCCGGCCAACGGCGCACCGTCCACCAAGACCGTCACCGTAGCCGTGCTAAATCCTCCACGTCGATCCGTCACCGTATAGTCGAACGTGACCGTGCCACTCACACCCGCGTTGGGTTGGAAGGTCAGTGTCGTGCCCAAGTCGGTCACCGTCACAAAGCCGTTCACCGGTTGCACCACGCTGTCGATCGACAATCGATCACCATCCGGGTCCGTGTCGTTCAACAACACGGGGATCACGACTTGAGATGTGCCCAAAGAACCAATGGTGTCCGCCACCGCCAGGGGCGCGTGGTTGTTCGCACTCACAGGAACACCCACCGTCACGTCCACCGTCGAAGCCCCACCCTGCGTCGAAAACACCGTCACCTTCGCTGGAGGTGCGTTCAAGTTCGGAATACTGATCGTGCTCGTAAAGGTGTCGTTTGATGTCACGCCATCCACGCCCGACAGGTAGAACGTAGCGGGCGTGTTCAAATTCGCAGTGACCGCGTCCACCGTGAGCGTCTTCGTCAAAGCCGAATAGTCGGCCTTGGTAATCACTACCGTATCCGTCACCGGGATCGCGGTGATGAAGCCGCCGTCATCCATCGCCGTCACTTCGCTGGGAATCGCCGGCAGATCCGCCCATTGCAAATAATACGACGTCCCCAACGGCCCGTTGTCCACCATCGGACGCCCACCGGCTCCGGCTGGCAGCGTCAGATTCCCATTCGTATCACGCACGGGCGACAGAGGATACACGGTAATCCCAGGATGGGTCGGCAATGCAATCGGTCCCTGTGGCAACCGGGTCTGCAAGGTCGGCGCACCTTTCGCAAAGATGTCGATACGCCGATCTCCAGGTGCGTCGAACTTCGAGGCACGCGTCAACGCCACATTGCTCGGGATCGCGCCTGTCTTGATACGTCCCGTGAACTCAAATCGGTTCGTCGACCAGTCCAATCCATTAGGGCCCGTCAGTCGGACCAAATTCTTGTTCAAGGGACTTCCGGTCGCGAAATCGGTCGGGTTGACTCGCGTCGGATCCGCAATGTACTGCCGACCCTCAAACGTGACAGGAGCTAGCTCCGGTCCGCCTTCACTGCTTGCAGGCAGGAGGTAAGGACCCAGAGGCCCTCTGAGCGAGGCTTGAAATCCTTCCGGAGCTTCGGCAACACCAAAGTCGTCCGTGTAAAATAACCGATCGCCCGCAATCAAGTTCGGAAAATTGTAAGTCTTATAAGGGGTCTCCAAGACATAACTGCCCGAGTAGGGTACCACCCCAAGAACCACCCGAATGCGCGTGAAAACAATCTGACTGCCGGGCAGTTCCTCAGCTCCCGACGAAAAGGCCGCTTCGTGTCCCATCTCTACAAGAATTGATGTCGTCGTCGCCCCTCTCGGATCCGCCCCCGGTGGCAACGGAAACGCGCGATCCTGGGCCGCACAGTGCCAATAGAAATGCTCGTCAAAGAACTGTGTCGGCGTCGTCGGAGGAAACACATAGCTCTCCGGTGCTGTCGTATCTCCAGGCAATAGCAATACCCAACCCCCATCCAGTTCACCCTGGGTCAGCACCGTTCCAATCTCCAAAGCCAAACCCGTCTTGTCCTGATACCACTCCGGAAATCCGTGGTTCGCACTGATCGGACCCGCGCGATGCAGACCCGGACCATAAGCCGCCGCACTCGCCTCAGAGATCATCGCCACACTCCCCATAAGCGCTGCTGCCGATAGCAGTCCTCGTGCGCTCTTCTCAATTCTCGAAACCATTTGGCTCACCCGACTCTTACGACCGGTTTCAGTCGAAGTGCTCGGCTTCGTCGAGCCCGAGCAGCCTCCCACCCGCAAGGAGCCCGACGCGCGTTCCACGCGACTTGTATTCACTGTGTTTTCTAACATAGGCATTTTGTTTATATACGGTTCAACCAAAGAAATGTGACCTGCCGCATGGATTACACGCCCTCCTCCCACCAAACAAAGCGTTTGCAACAAACGCTTCACATCCGTCCGTCGACGCCTCCTCACTCCTATCCCACGCGGTATTTTCTAACCGTTCCTTGGCCTTCTTTGCTCCCGGATTGATCGCTTCAACCCTCTTATAGTTCGCGCGATCTACAGTCCGTCTGCCGTCGTTCGCATCGCACATCGCATCAGACAAAGGCAGTGCCGGGGGCTCAGTGAGGGTCGGAAGAGTGAACCTGGTAAGCAGCGACCACGAAATGTCGTGAGGTATTCCAATGGCTATGAGTTGTAATAGCCCTCCATCGTGTGCCAGCAATGATCACCGAGTCGATCATGGTTGCCTGGGTCCACCCAGCCCCATGTGCACGACGTACTTCTAACTTAAAGCGCGTCGTGGCGCTCCTCTGAACAGGGTTGGAATGTCCACCCAGCGAAACCCTCCCACTCGATCAATTCGTTATCGCACCACCACACTCTCTCCTCCTCGCATCTCAAATCGCCACTTCCAGATCTCGTACAGGCCGGGATACACCAACAGCTCCAACAGGAACGAGGTCACAATCCCGCCCACCATCGGTGCCGCAATGGGTTTCATCACGTCCGATCCTGTACCGGTCGACCAAAGGATCGGCACCAATCCCAAGAGCATCGCCGCTACCGTCATGAACTTCGGGCGTAATCGCTGCGCAGCACCATAGCGTATCGCGGCGCGCAAATCCTCCCGATCCCGCATGCGCCCCAGTCGTCGCGCATCCTCATACGCGAGGTCCAGATACGTCAGCATAAACACACCCGTCTCCGCATCCACACCCACCAAAGCAATCAATCCTACCCACACACCCACGCTCATCGGATACCCGAGCAGATACAAACACCAGATCGCCCCCACCGCCGAAAAGGGCACCGCCATCAGCACGATGGATGTCTTTACCCACGAGCGCGTGTTGAGGTGCAACAGAACCACAATCAACATCAAAGTCACCGGCACAATGAAGGAAAGCCGCTCCCGTGTCCGCTGCATCGCCTCGTACTGCCCGCTCCACAGCACCGAATACCCCGTCGGCATTTCCACCCGGCTGCGCACCAAAGGCATCGCCTCACTCAAGTAGTCCCCTAAATCGCGCCCCGCCACGTCCACATACACATACCCCGTTAAGGCCCCATCCTCGTTCCGAATCATCCCCGGCTCCTTCTTCATCACGACCGTCGCCACCCGCCCCAAGGGCACATGGATCCGGCCGTCCGCAGAGGTCACCGTCAGCCGCTCCACCGCACTCACATCGGATCGGTAGTCGCTCATGTATCGCACATTGACCGGGTATCGCTCACGGCCCTCGATCATCGTCGTCACCGCATCGCCACCCATTCCATTTTCAATCGTCGCCTGCGCCTCCTCCATGCTCAGCCCATAACGCGCTAACTCGCTGCGGTTCCACTCCACGTCCACAAAGAACCCGCTCCCCGCCCTCTCCGAAAATGCGGTCCGCGTACCACGCACGCGTCGCAGTGCGGATTCAATCCGCTCCCCCAGTCGCTCGATTTCCCCGAGGTCATTCCCCGAGATCTTCAGTCCCAGCGGTGTCCGAATGCCCGTGCTCAGCATCTCAATGCGGCCCCTGATCGGCATCGTCCATCCATTGGCCAGCCCCGGAATCTGCAACGCCCGATTCATCTCCTCAACCAACTGCACCGATGTCCGATGATCCGGTGTCACCATCCGTAACACCCCCTTGATCCACTCCGGCGCCCACTCCGAGTACCACGTCGGAACGCGACGCCATTCAGTCTTGGGCTTCAACGTGATGACCGTTTCCAGCATCGAAAGCGGTGCCGGATCTGTCGAGGTCTCCGCACGCCCAGCTTTTCCTAACACGCGCTCCACCTCCGGGAATGCACGCAAGACTCGGTCCGTCTCACGCAGGATCCGACTCGCCTCTGCGATCGATACCCCAGGGAGTGTCGAGGGCATGTAAAGCAGAGTGCCCTCATCCAACGGCGGCATAAATTCCGTGCCCAATTTGCCGTAGACCGGGATCACCGAGATCACCAACGCGCAGGCCATCGTCAAGACGAGCCTCTTCCGACGTAATGCAAATTCCAAGGCCGGCGCGTACCACTGAATCAAACGTCGACTCACCGGATGCGTGCTCTCCGCATGAATGCGCCCGACCATCACCGCGTTCACCGCCCGACGCAACCACTCAGGCCCCGACTCCAGGCGCCGGAACCGCGCAAAGGCCATGCGCAGCGCAGGGTCTAACGTGATCACGAGGATCGCCGCCACCACCATCGCCAACGTCTTCGTATACACCAATGGTTTGAAGAGCCGCCCCTCCTGCGCTTCTAATGTCAGCAACGGCAAGAACGATACCGCGATCACCAGCAACGCAAAGAACGCCGGTCTAGCCACCTGCTTGATTCCTTGCAATACCACCTCGCTGTGCGTCTGGCCGCAACCGCGCCGATCCCATTCCTCCAGGTTCTTGTGCACCTGCTCCACCACCACGATCGCCGCATCCACCAACGCCCCCACCGCAATCGCAATGCCGCCTAACGACATGATGTTCGCACTCACACCCAGAAGCTGAAACGGGATGAATGAGAGTAATACCGTAATCGGTATCGTGATCGCCGGTATCAACGCGCTCGGCACATGCCATAGGAACAAGAAAATCACCAGCATCACCACCACGATCACTTCCACCAAGGTCCGCTTCAGCGTGCCAACCGCATGCTCAATCAATTCCGAACGATCATATACAGGTATAATCTCAACACCCTTCGGCAAACTAGGCTCAATCTCCCGAATCCGCGCCTTCACCCGCTTCACCACGTCCAATGCGTTCTGTCCGTGTCGCATGATCACGATGCCCGACACCACCTCGCCTTCTCCATCCAAATCACATAGGCCTCGACGCATGTCCGGCCCCAGCACCACACGCCCAATATCCCGCACTCGAATCGCCGTACCGTCCACCGTCGCTACCAACACTTCCTCAATGTCCGCCAATGTCTTGAAGTACCCACGCCCACGCACCATGTATTCGGAGCCCGCACGCTCAATCACCCGCCCCGCCGTCTCTCGGTTCCCCCCGCGCACCGCCTCCACCACCCGCTGAATCGAGATCCCATACGTCTTCAAACGAACCGGATCCACCGCCACCTGATACTGCTTCACAAAACCTCCTACAGACGCCACCTCCGCCACTCCAGGCACCGTTCGCAGTTGGTTCTTTAAATGCCAGTCCTGGTGGCTGCGCAATTCGGATAATCCCAATCGCCCCGTGCGATCCACCAGCGCATACTGGTAGACCCAACCCAACGATGTCGCATCCGGCCCAATCTCGCACTTTGCTCCTTCCGGCAATGCCGAGATCACTCCCGACAAATACTCCTGCGTCCGAGCCCGCGCCCAATACAGATCCGTTCCCTCCCCAAACACAACATACACAAATGAGTATCCAAAATCCGAAACCCCACGGACCGTGCGCACCTGCGGCGCTCCCACCAACGCCTTCACAATCGGCTGCGTCACCTGGGCCTCAACCAAATCCGGACTTCGCTCCCATCGCGAGTAAACAATCACCTGCGTCTCCCCCAGATCAGGAATTGCGTCCAATGGGATTCGACGCATCGACCACCACCCCGCTACGCACGCTGCTGCGATCAGTGAAAACACCAACACACGGTTTTTTACCGACCAATCGATGATTTTGTTGATCACGAATATCTCCTTGAAAACGAAGCTCCCGCACACCCACACCCACGCCACACCGCTCACGTAGAGTTACCGAACCTGCGCCGATGCACCTCCGTCCAACACCCAGTCCTCCCCAATCCCGAGACCTCCACCACTCGCACTCCACCCATCCAGTCACGCCGGTCCACATCAGTGTCCCGCTTTGGTCTTCCTCGCCACAAAGGGTTTTGGACTCCGCTGGTAGGTCTCCAAGCATCGCACGTTACAGAAGTAATGCGACTGCCCCGCATCGTGCACCACCAACCCCTCAGACTCACAAACGGCCTTCTCAACCGTCATCCCGCACACAGGATCTTTTATCTCTTCCGCGCTCAGAGACCGACTTGCCATCCGCATCCGACTCTCCGAATCGATCAAAAAGTTTCCCGCCACCACCACCTTCTCCCCCGCCTCCACTCCGCTCAACAGCTCCACACGTCCATCCGATCGATTCCCCGTCTCTACCGCTCGTGGTTCAAATTCGCCTGCTTCCCGCTCCACGTAAACCCATCGACCAGCCCCCGTGTCCACAATGGCCTCCGACGACACACTCAGTCGATCCACGGCGGCAAACGTCATCTCAACCTCCACCGCCATATCCGGGCGCAACTGCAACTCGCGGTTCTCCACGTCCACTCGCACCTTCATCGTGCGAGTCACCAGATCATATTGCGGCAACACGTCCGCCATCTCGCCCATCAAATGTCCCGCAAACCCAGAGCCACGGACCCGTACCTCCCGCACAGTCTTGAAGGTCTCCGACGCAACCCCCACCGCATCCACCCAAATCCAAACCCGGTCTAAGTTCGCCACGCGATACCACTCTCCGCCCTTCTCAAATTTCAGGCTCGGGGCAACCTCCGATCGCAATACGACGCCGTCCACCGGCGAATGGATTCGAAGCAAGCTCGGCACTTCTCGACTCATCCGGATCTCCTCGATCTGCCCCAGCGAAATTCCAAAGTTCTGCAAACGATCCGCCGCCAGTCGTGCGTTCTCGTTCAGTAATCCTAAAGGGGTCGAGTCCTCCACCCCTAATTTCTTCTGACGATCCAAGACCGCAGTCGCAGTTAAGAAGCCCTGAATCGATGCGCGTGCCTCCGGTGCAGAGAACGAGGCCAACCACGTATCATTCTTTACCAAGCTACCCACGCCCACCGCCGAAACCTCACGCACCTGACCATCCACACCCGCATTCAGTCGGTGCACCCGTCGCTCATCCGCCATCACACGTCCGAACAGCCGGACCGTGTTCGTGAACAACCCCTGCACCACGGGCTCGACCTGCACCCCGACCAAGCCACGCTTGCCCGCACCCACCCTAACCACCCCGGACGTATCGTCGCCTGCCCCCATCCCAGTTTCCACTCCCTCATCTTCATACACCGGCTCCATCTTCATGCCGCACGGCGCCAGCCCCGGTTCCTTCGAAGTGTGGCTGGGATTCATGGGGTCGACATAGTGCCGGATCTTTCGGGCAACACCGCCCTGCGATGCCCCCACACGTTGGCCCATCCACCAAGCCACGCTGGGTCCTCCGACCAACGCCAAGACCAATGCAAACCGGACAACGGACGTTTTCATCGTATACGACTCGCGATAAAAATTAAAGTGAACCTCCAAACCGGTCCCCGCCCGCCCTTCAGAGCAAACGGAGACCCTAGCCTCCATCCACAACCAATCCTACGTGATCTCCCAGCTGAAGAACATCGAGTGATCCTCATGGGCCAAGTTGTGACAGTGACTCACATACTTGCCCTTAAAGGTGCGGAAGTTTCGATACACCATCACCTCTTCGCTGGGATCTAGGTTCACCACGTCCGCACGACCAATGTCGTCCACATAACGCGGGTTGGCCTTCGCATGTCCCGTCGGAACCCCGTTTCGCGAGATGACTCGGTGCTCCTCCTGGTGCATGTGCATCGGATGCGTCCACCCGCCACCACCGTTCCGCAGGATCCAAAGCTCCGGACGGTTCTGTATCGTCATCGCTTGCGGGAATGTCCCGTTCGGATCCGAATGATCGAAGGCATGGCCGTTGATCAACCACTCGATCTCGCCTCCATAAATGCCACTCCGCTGCAACTCAAACGTCCGCACCGGCACGCCGGTGAAGTTCGTCGGTAACGGCACCAGGGGCCGCATCACCAAGGCTCCCGGTCGCAACGTCGCCTTCCCGTTCACCTTCGCCTTATAATCCAATGGATCAATGCTCTGGTCCGGCGTCGAAGGATTGTCTCCAATCACAATCTTCAGGATCGGCACCGCATAGGTCGCATCGAATGCCGCATCTGCAACCACATTGCCCGCGTCGTCCTTCGCAAATCGAGTGTTGTTCGGCTTGCGACCGTCCACCATCTTCATCGTGTTCACAAGGTAGATCACGTCGCCCTTCGTCGTCGGCGTCCCATCCATGTATTTCGAGAAATCCACGATGACTTCCTTCCGGTTCGCCGGCCAAATCTCAAATTTGTCCCGCACGATCGGATACGGTAACAAACCACCTTCGCTCGCGATCTGCGTAAACACCATCGATTGCTGCCCGTCAGGCAATTGGTATTGCCCCTGCAACCCGGTTCCCGTCCGCCCCGTTTGCTTCGACGCCACCGGTCCTCCGCGTGAACTCATCAGCTTCAACTCGTAACAACGTGTCACCGAAGCCCCCAGGAACCGCAACCGATACCGACGTCGTTTGACCTCCAAAACCGGGAAGGCCTTGCCGTTGACCGTAAACACGTCACCCACAAACCCGTGGTTCGGGAAATGCTTGAAGAACGTAGTACCCCAGTGCTCCGGATGGGTCTCGCCCGCCCCACCGTGGATGTCCTTGTGCGGCGTCAACCCGTCGTCAAAGCAGCAGTCATACAACGCCAACGGAATATCATACTCAATGCGTTGATCGTAATCGATCGTCGTGCTAGTCGGACTCTTCATCTTCGGCACCCCAGGTAGCCGATAGCGCAACCGTTCATCACCCGGATCCTTCAGCGGATCATAAATCGGATACAACCCCACCATGCCCTTGTATACATTCGCTCCCGTAAACCCGTGTGTATGGTCGTGGAACCACAAGAACGATTGCTTCTCACGATCATCTCCCCCTGCCGGATAGTTCAGATAGAGATTGTCGCACCACTGCCCCGCCCCACCCGTCGCGTTCGGAAGATACCCGCCTTGCTCCAAGTGATACGGATTTCCGTCACTCTCAGGTGCCGTATGCCCATTGTGCAAATGAGTCAAGAACCGGCACTCCGGATCGCCAAAGGTTCCACGGTCCAACCCATTCGCATCCGCTAGACAGTTCGTGACGCGGACGAGTGTCGGCTGCCCATACCGAGCATAGATCATGGGACCAGGGAACGTGCCGTTAAATCCGTAAATCGTGCTCGACGGAAGCGTCGTGAGTCCATTTGCATCCACTGTGACCGGTGCCCCAGCAGGCGGTGCCACGCGGTTTCCCGCCGAGTCCATCGGCATCACCTTCGAACTCGTAAACGAATGCTGCCCCACGGACATCTTGATGTCATACACCAGGGGCGTAGGGAGCCGTAGTGCCGTCGGCCAAGTATAGTGCGTGTGGCCAAGGCAGTCCTGCTGCGCCTTGCTGGGCATGACCGACCAACGGTTATACAGCTCACCCGAGTTCAGTGGTGGTAACGGAGCCGGCACCGGCAACGGATCCTTAAATGGCTCCATGATCAACGGGCTGGTCGGATACTTCTCAATATAGACCGGCCCACCCGCCGCATCAGACCCCTTCGCTTGCGCCTTCTCCGTGCGCAACGCACCCAAACTGAACATTGCACTCCCCGAGATCCCTAAGGTTTTTAACCAAGCCCGACGGTTCACCGACGGGTTGCTCATCATCATTTCCGGGGTCAGAATCTTGTTTTCTGCAATTGAGGTTTCCATGACTTTTCGCGCTGCGTGTTTTAACTCCAAATCCAATTCCAATCCTTAAAAGGGTTTAGTATCCAAAAATCGAGGTAAGGCCGCACCACCCGCCTTGCCCACCGCCGGGATCTCCACCAACTCGTCACGAGCAGGGTCCGAATCCGTTGCCCCGTCCGCCACAAAGAGTTGCGGATGATCAAACGGCGCACGCTGATACAGCACTCGCTCGTCCGTCAGCGACACCATGAACGCAACCAAGTTCGCTCGCTTGTCCCGGGTCAATCGCAACGGCACAACCAACGGAGACTTGCTCGCCCCCTCAAAATCTCCTCCTTGATGGTAGAAATCGACAACCTGCGCCAGCGTCAGCTTGCCGCCGTTATGAAAATACGGCGCCGTCAACTCCACATTTCTCAACGACGGTGTCTTAAAAGTCCCCATCACGCTCGTCGCCTCCGATTTAAGCAAAGGCCCAGCCAAAATCGGCAACCCGGTCAGAGGGTTCACCACCTCACCTTGAAAAGCTGTCCCCGCAGGCGCACTCGGCGGCACACATCCGCTCGCCAATCCTCCCCCACTCGGCACCTTAATCGACCCGGGATAAGATAGCGTCTTTTGAAAATAATGGGTCCAGGATAGGGGCTTCCCAAACGGATCGAGCCCACCAACCCCCGGATCCTCCTCCATCGGCCTCACCCCAATGTTATACCAGCCCGCATCATACACCACCACCGGCAATGGTAACACCGGATCCGCCGGAACCCCGTTCATCCCCACCACCTCCACCCCATAGGTCGCCGTATCAAACCGAATCGCGTCCGTCCCCTGCGGCACCGCACTCAAAGCCCCCGGCGGCGTCCAGTCCAATCGCTGAAACATCCGCTCCATCCGCAAATCAAACCCCGCCATTCCAAAGGCCGCACGGTCCGGCTCCAACCCAAATCCAGTCAGGTTCCGTATCGATGCCACCGTCGTCTCCGATCCAAAATGACACGCAATGCATCCCACCCCAGATACAGCCATGCCCGTGCTCGGATCTGTCCGCACCGGAAACGACGGAGCCGCCGCTACCGGTAGCTCAAATAAGGCCAGCCCATCCAAGATCCCTTCCACCGTCACCGTCGCCCCCAACGTCTTCATCCGCGCCACCACAGGGTTCAACTCCGTAGGTATATGGTTATACTCAATCGTCGTCGCCGTCGGTGGCTTCGTAAAAACGCGCGAGGCCAGATATCGATCCATCGGGGTGTCGTCCGAGACCAGCGTGGCCTCATACATCATGATTGCTAACCCCCAGAACAACGAGAAATTCGCCTGCATCATGGTGTAGGACTTCCCCTTCACCACCACGTTCTTCGACGCGTTCCACCACCTCGGCTTGAAGGCCTTCTGGATCAGACTGCCGTAGGTCACCTTCAAACCCTTCAGCTTCCGGTCCTTCGCATTCGCCACCGCCAACGTCCCCAAAACGCTGTCCGTCGGACTCACCACCTGCAATCCAAGTGGCTTCGCCATCAAAAGCTTCACCCCAAGATCAGGAAACGTCCGCCCCACCGCCGACATCTCCCCCGTGTTCAGTGCCGCCATCACCGCCTGCGACGCTAACCCGGCTCCCATGATCTTAATGTCGATCGACACCGGATACCCCGATCCGTCCAACGCCCAAACCCGCGCCGATGGATCCCGATATCCATGGCCATTCACCCCATTGAACTCCAACTGCGCCCGACCATCATAAAACTGACGATGGTTAAATACCGCGTTGATGATCGATGGCGTGTTCTTCTTAGTCACTTGCCTTACCGTCGCCCCATTCACCCCAAAGACCGAATCCGAGGCAGCCCGGGTCATCTCAGCCCCATTCTTGCTGTTCACTCCCAAAAACGTGCTCGAACGGATACCCTGAGAACCAAAAGTGTTGTCGCTGTCCGTCACCGGTGATGTGAAAATGTCCGTTAAAGGGAAATCAGAAACATCCACCCGACGGTTCGGTCCTTTTCCCTCCCATTGACGGTTCATCCCCGGCTCAAACTGGTTCTTCGTCCGCCGGTCCGCCCCCGCATGATAGTGACAACTCGCACACGCCACCGTGTTGTCACTGCCCGCCTGCATGTCCCAGAAAAGGGCCTTGCCAAGCTGGATCGCCGATGGCAAATCCGCGATGTAATCCCCCAAGTCAGGCCGCAGTGTCTTCGCACCCGTGCTCGGATCCTTCGGAATCACCGGGTTCGGCACCGTCGAAAGCGAGGTCAACGGCACGAAGGGTGCCACAAAGGTCTCAAATCCAAACGGGTCACAACGAAATTCCCGAACCTCCCCATGCACGGATCCTAAGCTCGCCCCAACCACCAAACACACCCCAACCACCACCTTCACACCCCGCCAAACCCAATCACACCGGCTTCGCATGGCCTTCGCGCTGCTGGGCCGATCGCCGGTGGAATGGATGACGTCTATCACTGTAAACCACTCTACCGACCCTCCTCCCAACCGCTAGAATCCTGCCACTAAGCGTCATGCCACTTGCAGCGAACGTACCAAAATGTGGCAAATACCCGCAGCTCAGCCCGGTTGACCCACCAAAACCTCAATTCCCACCACGGCTATCGCCCAACGGAAGCTCGAACCAAAACCGCGACCCCTTCCCCATCTCACTCTCCACCCCAATCTTCCCCCCGTGGGCCTCAACCGCCATCCGACAAAACGCCAGTCCCAACCCCGCCCCAAACTTTCGCTGCTTCGAGTCCAGTTGGCTAAACACCTCAAATAACGTGCCCCTCGACGCTTCCGGGATCCCCGACCCGTGGTCCAAGACCCATACCCGCACACTACGTTCCAATCTCTCCACCCCAATCTCCAGCCCCTGCCCCGATGGTGCGTGCTTTAGGCCGTTCGTGATCAGGTTCGTAATCACCCGCTGCACAATCACCGGATCATACAGCACTCGCACCGGCTCCTTCGCAACCAGACTCATCTGCGCGTTCCGAGTCGATTTCATCACCGACTCCATCACCCCGCGCGCTTCCTCCACCAAATCGCCCATCACCCGTTCCAACGGCATCTGCCCCGCCTCCAAACGACTGATATCCAACATGTCCGTCAGCATCCTCAAAAGTCGCTGCACCTCCCCGTGAATGCTGTCCAATCCCCGCTGGATCTTCGCCGTCTCCGCCATCGTCGGCGTCGTCATATTCTCCACCAGCAGGTCAATCGTGAATAACGGGTTCCTCATGTCATGCACAATCATGTGCACCAACTTGTCCCGCAACTCCTCCAACGACTGCAACCGCTTGTGCGCACGCTCCAATTCCCAGTTCTTCCGGCTCATCATCAGATGCAACCGCACCCGCGCCTCTAACTCCTCCAAGTTGAATGGTTTCGAGATATAATCCACCCCTCCCTCCTCAAACGCCTTCAACTTCGCCCCAGCCCCCGTCATCGCACTCAAAAAAATCACCGGCACCCGACGAAACTGAGGATCCGCCTTCAGCTCCCGACACACCTCATACCCGTCCATACCCGGCATCATGATATCCAACAAGATCAAGTCCGGTACCGACTTCCTCACCGCCACCAACGCCGCATTCCCATTCGTCACGACCCGGCTCACATAGCCCGTCGACCGCAACATCTCATCCAACAATCGAAGGTTCGAAGGCGAATCATCCACGATCAGAATCTCCGGCTTCTCGCGTTGCACCTCGGTTTCCATGTTGTCTGATGAGTTTATCGTATCGGAATCACCCGAAGCAATCGCTCCGCATCAAAGTCCGCTGCCAATCGATGAAACGCTCCCGCCAACCGGGAATCGCTCAAACCAATCGCCCCAATCAATTCCTTCACCATCTCATAGTCCGCTCGCTCCAACGCATCCCGAATCTGCCGACAAAACGAACTCGGAAGCCGACTCAACGCCTCCTCGTCGCTCAAAACCGCATCCCACGCCTCAGCCGCCACTGACCTAGATCCCTTCTTCTTCTTCGGTCGAAATCGAATTCCGAGTAGGGACTCCATCGACGCAAAGAGCCGCCCCTCGTGAACCGGCTTAGTTAAATAGGCGTCGCTCCCGCCCAACATCGCCAATCGCTGATCCTCCGGTAGTGCGTTTGCCGAAACCGAGATGATCCTCGGCCGCCCACCTGTCCCACGACGGGCTCGAATCACCCGCACCACATTCACCCCATCCATCCCCGGCATGCGCGTGTCCATCAAGATCAAGTCCGGCCTCCACAACTCCTCCACCTCCAACGCCTCCAACCCATCGCTCGCCTCGCGAAGCTGAAATCCAACCTCCGCCAGCAAACAGCGCAGAAACAGACGGTTGCTCGCCACATCGTCCACGATCAAAATCTTCATCCCAGAGGCCTCCACGCTCCGTTCCCCGTCCCAAACCTCCAGAGCCCGCGTCTCCATCGTCTCCACCGCTCCCACAAAGACGTGAAACCGAAATATCGTCCCTTTTCCAACCCGGCTTTCCACCCCAATTACCCCTCCCATCAAAGCCACAAATTGCTTTGCTATCGAAAGTCCAAGCCCTGTTCCATCCTCCACTCCCGAAGTCCTCCGACCCTGCCAAAAAGCCCCAAATATGAGCGGCAATGCTTCGTCAGGTATGCCCACCCCAGTGTCCTCAACCTCCGCATCCAATCTCAGATGGCCTTCCCCCGCATCGCTCAAACGCACCCGCAGCCGCACCTCGCCCTGCTTCGTAAATTTAACGGCGTTCGAAATTAGGTTGTTAAAGATCTGGCGCAGTTTCGTCTCGTCACCCGAAACCCACCGACGCTCCAAACCCAGCTTCTCCACCACAAACATCAGCCCCTTACCAACCGCTTTCATCCGAAATGTCTGCTCCAACGCACTCAACAAAGCCTCCAGATCAAACGTCGCCTCCGCTAGCTCGCAGCGCCCCAACTCCACTCTCGAAACCTCTAGAATATCATCAATGAGCTGCAACAAATGCTGACTGCTGCTCTCCACCAACTGCAAGTGCTCCCGGTGCAGCTCAGAAAGCCCTGGCGCTCTCAACACGAGCTGCGTAAACCCGATGATCGAGTTCATCGGAGTGCGGATCTCGTGCGACATGTTCGCTAAAAACATCGTCTTCGCCCGGTTCGCCGTATCCGATGCCTCCTTCGCCCGCGCCAATTCCTCATCCGCTCGCAATCGCTCCGTGATGTCTAATGCCATCGCAAGGACCGACACCAACCGTCCTTCCTCATCATAGATCGCCGAGTTATACCAATCGCAGGTCAAAATCCTGCCGTCCTTACGATAGTTCCGATTCCGATGCACCACCCGTGGCCTCCGACCCGTCTTCAAATCCTCCACCACCCGCATCGTCTCCGACATGTCCCCCTCATACACCAACCCCAACTCCCCTAACTTCCGTCCACACGCCTCACTCTCCGTCCATAAAAACACCTTCGCCGCATCCAACGACCACCTCACGACACGCAAGTCCGCATCCAACTCCACCACGGCCAACGGCGTGTTCGTGATGTGCGCGTCCAACCGACGCAACGCCATTTCCAACGCCATCCCCGTCTCGCGATGTTTCTCAACCTCCGCGTTCAACTCCCGCGTGCGCTCCGCAACCTTCTCCTCCAACTCGCTCCGACCCTCACCGAATACCCGCTCCGCCTCCTTCAACGAGGTCACATTCCGCGCAATCCCACTCCCCCCGATGTGACATCCAGGCTGTATTTCTCCTAAACGTTCCGCACCCCCTCCCCGCGCATCGCTCTCGCCTTCCCCTCGTTGAATCTCCTCATCCATGCACCCTCCCAATCCGATTTACGGACAAAACGGAACCGTCGTTTGACACCAAAACTCCATCCCTCTCCCTGAGCGTTGCGTTGTCCCCACGTGCTCCGACACCACCACAGGCAAACGCACCCGCACCGCAGTGCCCACCTTGGGTCGACGATACAAAATCACCTCCCCGCGAAACGCACGGGCTATGAATTGGACCATTGCCAACCCAAGTCCAAGACCGTCGCCACCACGAATTCCCAATAGCCCAAACTCCAACCCTTCCCTGAGCCGACGCTGCTTCTCCTCCGCCAAACCCCGCCCCTCGTCCACCACCGTGATCAACGCATCCGAACCCACCCGATCCAATCGAACAATCACTCGCGCCCCTTCCCTCGACGCTTTCATCGCATTATCCATCAGCTCCGTCACCACAATCTCGATCAACTCCTCTTTGAATCGCATCCGCACCTCAGCCAACTCCAACTGCAAGTCCGATAATCGCCCCCATCGCTCCGCAACCGCCGCGTCGTCTCCAATCCGTCCATCCCAGGCATCTGCACATCCAACACGATCACCGCCGGCCGAAACTCCTCCGCCAACCGCAACCCCGTCTCCCCATCGCGTGCCGTCCGCACATCAAATCCTACCCCGCTTAAAAAGTCCGCCGTCGTGTCCAATCCAATCTCGTTGTCATCCACCAGCAACACCCGCGTCGCGGAACCCCCACCCCCCGTCCGCCCTAACTCCAGCGCCCCCGCACTCCCCACTCCACGCACCAGCGCGTCACTGGCCTTCGCCAACGGAATACGTAATGAAAATGTACTCCCCTTGCCCAGGTCGCTGTCCACTCCCACCGATCCCATGTGCAAATCCGCAAAATGTTTCACAATCACCAAACCCAACCCCGTCCCCCCATACGACCGATTCAATCCCGAGTCCAACTGCACAAACGGCTGGAACAGCAGTCGCAGCCGATCCCGCGAAATCCCTATGCCCGTGTCGATGACTTTAAACACCGCTTGCCCCTCCTTCTCGCTCACCTCCAACCGTACCGTACCCCCGTGCGGCGTGAACTTCACCGCGTTCCCTAACAGATTCAAAAGCATCTGCTTCAACCGCAACGGATCCGCCATCAACCGCATCCCCGGCGTCTCCACCGACACATGAATCGGAAGCCCCTTCACCGAGGCCTGCGGCCGCACCAACCGCAAACAGTCCGATAACACCTCATCGCAGCTCAACGATACCAACTGCAACTTCAACTGCCCCGCTTCCAACTTCGCCACATCCAATACGTCGTTGATCAACTCCAAAAGATGATGACTGCTCGCCTCAATCATCCTCAAATACCGCAGCTGCGACTCGTTCAAAGTCCCGTGGTGCATCTCCAACAAAAGCTCCCCCAACGTGATGATACTCGCCAGCGGCGTGCGTAATTCATGGCTGATGCGCGCCAAAAACTCGTCCCTCCCCTGGGCCGCCCGAGCCAACGCCGCATTAGTCTCAATCAGCTCCTCCGTCCGACGCTTCAACGACTCCTCCGTCCGTCGCCGCACCGAAATGTCCGAATGCGTGCCCACCGCCCTCATCGGACTGCCAATCGAGGATCGTTTCACCACCTTCCCTCGCTCATGCACCCAAAGCCATTCCCCATCCTTCCTGCGTAACCGATATTCGCTGTCCAAAAAACCCAACCGCCCCTCCAAAAAAGCCCGCGTCTCCTCCTCCACCCGCACCCGGTCCTCCGCGTGCACCAACTCAAATCGAGTGCCCACCGTGCCCGCTAACTCCCCTTCCCCATAGCCCAACATCTCCAACCACCGACGCGAATAACTCAACCGCCCCTCGGGGATCGTCCAATCCCAAAATCCATCGTTCGTCGCCCCCAACACCAACGACAATTGCTCCTCACTCTTCCTCAACGCATCGTTCTGCTGATGCGCCAACGTGTTGTCCCGACACGCACACACCAAGTTCCCCAACGGCGTAATCGTCAGGCTGATATCCCCACAAATCGAGCTGCCATCTTTTCGGCGTCCCTTCGTCTCCCCTTCCCAATGCTTGTGCGCCGCCAAAGCCGGAAATGCCAATTGCTCCAATCGACACGCCTCCGCATCATCATATAAAACCCGCCACGACTTCCCGATCAGCTCCTCCACCGTGTAGCCATACATCTCCGCATGCGCCGGATTCATGTAGACGTAAAAACCCCCATCCAAAACCGCCAACCCTTCCACCGTCGCATCCATCGCCGCAACTTGCCTCCGAATCTGGTCCGTCCCCTCCCGCACCCGCTCCTCCAGTTGCCGATTCAACCCCAACATCCGCTGCAAATGACGCGACCGCGCTAACCCCAAATACGCCATCTGCAAATCCGCCATCAGTTGCCCCTCTAAGTCCTCCGACGGCCCACCTCCACCCCGCCCACTCATCAGCAACCAGAGCTCCCCCCCCTCCTCCATCCCCATCCGCGACGTCACCCACCAATCAATCTCAAATTCCTCGAAGAGTCGCTTGTCTTGCCCAACGAAATGGATGCCCCCCCGCCCAAACCGCTCCTTCATCACCCCATCCCACCCACTCACCCATCCCGCCACCTCCTTCTCCGCCAAACCCCACCGCGAGGCCACCACCTCCAACTCACCCCCCACCTTCACCTCCACCAATAACGACCTCACCTCCCCATGCTTCACCTCTAGACTCGTCAAAATCTCCGTCATCACCTCCTCGCAGGATACGTTCCCCGCTATCTTCTCCAGAACCTTCCGCCGAGTCGCCTCCTGCAACTCGATCATCCGACGCTCCGTCACATCCACCGACGTCCCAACATAGTGCGTCACCACCCCGTCCGCCCCGCGAAATGGATAGGCCCGGTCGTGAATCCACCGCACCTTCCCGTCCGGTCGCAGAATCCGATAATTCATTCGGAATGGAACCCCACGCCGATAGTTCTCCACGCTCCCTCGCACCCGCTCCAGGTCGTTCGGATGCACGCTCTCCAAAAACGAATCCGGCCTCACCCTCAAACTCGCGCGAGACCGACCCCAAATCGCCTCATACGCCGCACTAACATAATTACGCTGCCCCGTCGACGGATCACCCATCCAAAACACCTCGTCGATCGTGTCCACCAACTCCATCACCTGGGGTTGGCTCACCCAAGTCTCCTTGTCCGCTCCGCCCTCCGATGGCAACGACGCGACCAACGCCACCGCCCCCTCGAAATCCCCTTGCCTCGAAAATACCGGCGCACACGATAACGAGGCCAACACCCTGGTTCCATCGACTGCCGTAAACCAGAAACGATGGTGCTCCGTATGCCCCTGACGCCGACGCATCTTCAAACCTTCTAAGACCGCACGCTGGTCCTCCCCCACAAAATCCTCAAGACTCCGCCCAATCATCGCGGCCGGTGTCGTCTTCAACACCCCAGCCATCCAGTCGTTGACAAAGGTCGTTCGAAACCCCCCATCCAGCCGCCATACGCCCTGCCCACTCGTCTCCACCGCAAGTCGATACTCGTCCGCTGTCGACAATGTAAAACTACCCGTCATACGTCTACTCCAGTTCTACTCCAATCGGCTTTCGCCCCTTTCGCTTGGCGCCCGCTGCATTCACGGTGCCTTCCAAAAAGGCCTTGATCACCTTCTTCACCTTCGTCGTCATGCGCGAACTGACCTCCACCGGCTGCGTCACCCCCACAATCCGAATCTGCAACCGACGATTCGCCAACCGTACAATCGATTCCACCAAACTCACGTTGATGATCGTATTCCGATGTGCCCGCACAAAAAACGGAGCCTCCAACTGCTTCTCCCACGCGTTCAACGACTGACGAATAATACACGTCCTCCCATCCACCAAGATGACCGTCGAATATTCCCCATACGCCTTGATCATCTGAATCTCGCTGACCCGCACCACCGCCGTGCCCGTTGAAAATGGAAGCGAAAGCTTGCGTGTCTCAAATGCCTTCAACCCCGCCCCCCCGTCCTTCTTTCGAATCGACAAGCATCGATCCAAAACGCCCTTCACCTGGGCCGCTTGCAACGGCTTGATGTGATACGCCAAAGGTTGGTACTGCACCGCCTGCACCGCATACTCGTCATACGCCGACGCAAACACAAACTGGGTGTCCTCAGGAATCAAAGGCACAAGCTCAAAGCTCATCCCGTCGGGCAAATGCAAATCCAGAAACGCAACCTCAAATCGATGCGCCTTCAACAACGCCCGCGCCCGCGCCAAATCTGACGCCTCCATCACCACCGCCTCCGGGGCCTGCTGCCGAATCATCCCCACCACCGCGTCCCGCACCAACTCATCGTCGTCCAACACCAAAATCTTCGTAGCCGTATCCACCTTCCCCGTCACCTGACGCCCACCCCCCATCTCCTCCTCCCCCGGAACACCCGGGTTGACCCAGTCCGAGACCGCCTCCGGTTCCACCGACCGAACCTTCCCACCCCCACTCTCCCCGCCCACGCCAACCTCTTTACCGTGCTCGGGTAACTCCACCCGAAAGGTCACCCGCCCAGGCTGGTCCTGCACCAATAGCACCGTCCCCCCATGCTGATCCACGCACGACTTCACCAGTGATAATCCCAACCCATACCCAGGAATATGGCTCGTCGCCTCCCGACGAAAAAATGCCCCAAATAAATGCGCCGCCTCCGTCAATGGAATCGACGCCCCCTCGTTCGTCACCTCCAATCGCATCCGACCACCCTCCAACGCTACCGATAGCATCACCGGCCGACCCGGCGTGCCATACTTCAAGGCGTTGTCCACCAAGTTCGATACAATGTGCTGAACCTGCACGGGATCCGCCTCCACTCGCACCAGATCCGGCGGAAACTCACATCTCACTCGATCCGATCCCGCTTGCGCCGCGATAACCCGCTCCACCACCGACCGCACATCCACACTCACCGGATGAAACGGCAGCTTCCTAAAACGCGACCGCGTGAAAAGCAGCATCTCCTCTAGCAAGGTATCAATCCGATCCAACGAGGCGTTTACCAACTGCCACTTCTTAGGATCTCCCTGAGCCTCTCCGGACGCCAGACTCTGCGAATAATGGAGCAACCCACAGACGGGGTTCCTCAGGTCATGCACCAAGGCCGCCATCTGACCCAACGACTGGTCAATCTGTCCCTCCGCTCGCTTGCGCAGGCTCGCCGCCTTCTTCAACCGGGTCTCAATGGCCCGCACCAAGTCCGTCCCGTTAAACGGCTTGGTCAGGTAGTCGTCCGCTCCCAACTCCATCCCCTTACGAAAGTCCTCGCGGCCCGCGAGAGCTGTCAGAAAAATAACCGGTATCTCGCTCACCTTCTCGTCCCGCCGCAATGCCTCCAAAACCCCATACCCATCCAACCCCGGCATCATCACATCACACAGAATCAAATCCGGCCGCCACTCCCCAGCCATCCGAATCCCCTCCTGCCCATTGCGCGCACTCGCCGGCTCATAACCAACCGCTCTCAAACGCTCCACAATGAGTGGCCGCAAAATGTCGTCGTCCTCAATCGCCAATACTCGAGCCCCTGAACTCTTCAAAGGAGTGGTTTCTTGTTCCATAAAGTCGGTGAGCATCAATGGTCTTCGTGAGAACAATCCCCCTTAAACCACGCGGTGTCTCAGCGCGCTGATCTTATGCAGTGAGCGTGTCCTTTTTGTCATTAAGCGTCACAAGGCTCTACTCAAATTCTCTTCATTCCATCACCAAATTAAACGCTCCCCCCCAATCACCCGGGCTCTCACCTCGCCCTACCACGCTCACTTCAAAAATCGTAACGCTCACTCGAAAGAACCAGCACGTCCGCAGCGTCAATGCCAATGATTTCAAAAATCCTAGAATGAACGTGGACAACCAACACTAGACACTCATGCCCATTCGGCTCTAACGCTTTCCCTCCTCCCCTCAGGGGCCTCAATCTCAACCCTAAGTCGTGCATACCCATGGACCCGTCAAATCAAAACCCTCCCACCCCGCCCGCCACCACCCCACCCTCCACCGCCCCCATCAAAATCCTACTGATCGAAGACGATGATAGCCTCCGCTTCGCACTCGCAGAACGGCTTTCTCTCGAAGGGTTCTCCGTCTCGACCGCCGCCAATGGCCTCGAAGGGATCGTCGAAGCACAAACCAAACATCCCGACCTCGTCCTCTGCGATATCATCATGCCCGGCATCGATGGCTATGCCGTCATGAAGGAGCTCCGTGAATGCGAAGCCACCGCAGAAATCCCCATTCTCTTCCTCTCCGGTAAAACCGAGCAGGAAGATATCCGCCACGCCATGCACCTCGGGGCCGACGACTACATCTGCAAACCTGTCGTCCGCTCCGATATGATGGCCGCCATCCGCACCCGTCTCGAACGTACCTCCCAAGTCCGAAAGCCCGTCGAAAAAGCGTTCGAAGAAATCAAAACCGACCTCGTTTCTAGCCTCTCTCACGAGTTCAATACGATCCTCACCGGAATCTCCGCCCCAGCCCGCCTACTCGAAAGCATGGAGGACTACAAAGATACCGAAGAAGTCCGCACGCTCGCGAGCTACATCGCCATGTCCGCCGACCGTCTCGGGGATGTCATTCGACGCTTCCTCTGCTACGCCGATCTCTTGCTCAACCCGCTTCCTCATCGCGTGATGTCCGCCTCCGAGCCGCACATCGCCCCACTGAAAACAACCGTCGAATCTGTCTCTCTGAAACTCGCCAAAACGTGGAAACGCGAAGCAGACCTCATCCTCGGTCCCATCTCGGGCACTGCCAGATTGCCCATGACCATGCTCTCCATGCTGGTCGAGGTCATCGTGGACAATGCCTTCAAGTTCTCCGCTCCAGGGTCCAAAGTCGAGGTCTCGTCCCAAAAGGGTCCCGACCGCTTCATCGTCTCCATCTTCGATCACGGCCACGGGATGACCCACGCCCAAATCGAGTCCGTCGGTGCCTTCCGTCAGTTCGAACGAAGACGGTTCGAACAGCAGGGGGTAGGCCTAGGCCTCGAAATCGCCCGAATGATCTGCAATCGGTTCGGTGGCTCACTCCGTATCGAAAGTGAACTGCGCCAAGGTTGCCGCGTAGAAATCTCCTTCCCCGAGGGCTCGGTCACGTCCCACTAACCCCACCAGGGGGCACGGCGAAAAGACAGGACCAGACCACGCAGGCATGAGTATCACCAACCGGTTCACGTTCATTCTCGCCGTTCCTCTCTTCGGCTTAGTCTTCCTCAGCTTCATGGCCTGGCGGCATGTCGAGGCTCTCAGCGCCGAAAACTACCGCATGGCGCATACGCTAGGGCCTAGCCTCGTCATGCTCACTCACTTCGCCCAACACCTCGGCGAACTAAGCCGCATCACCGCCACCTCCGCCTGCGCCCCCACAAACTCATCCCCATCCCACCCCGCCGAAAACCAAGCCCAAGTCATCGATAACGTCAACCACCTGCTCGTCTTCACCAAGTCCATGCACGAGGGCGACACCAAGGGCCGAAGTCTCGTCGAAGCTTGCCAGTCCGCCCTCGTCGTATGGCTACGAGAATTGCAGTCCCCAACCGTTCCTTTCAACCCCACCCACAGCACCCGTGCCGCCGAGGTCGTCGATGCCAAACTCGATGCGCTGCTCGATCATGACCGCGCCATCCTCAGTTCCTACGAACTCGAAGCCAATCGTCTCGCCACCACCACCAAGCTTCTCGGTGTCGCTTTCATCGGTTTCTGCTTCATCCTCGGAACCGTCGTCGCCGTCTTCACCAAACGGTTCGTCATCTCCCCCATTCGCTCCTTCACCCATACCATCCACCGAATCGCTAAAGGCGATTATCCCGATGTGATTCCTTTCAAAGATCGCCTCGACGAAACCGGTGACCTCGCCCGCTCCATCGTCCGACTCAATGGCCAAGCCATTCAACAAGACTTCGACCGCCGCAAATCCGAAACCGTCGATGATCTCCTCAACCACGTCCGCGCTCTAACCACAACCGATATCTTCGCGACAGGATTCCTCAGCCGACTCGTCATCGTGATCGGTGCACGCTCCGGTCGCCTCTTCCTCAACCAAGTCAACCCGGACGCTCGCCCCGTCGCCCACGTGTTGTCCTCCGAAGACGTCGGCCTCCGTTGGACTCCCGGCCGCGATGAAATGTTGACACGTTGCTTCAAAAGTGGCCGCGTTCAAGTCTGCAGCCCCGCTGACAGTTCCTCCAACCCACAAGACCCCCGGGATCGATCCAATCCCAATACCTCCCCAACCCCCGTCGCCGTCTGCTTCCCCTGGCCAAACTCGCACCATGTCATGCCCCGCGGTGTGATCGAACTCATCTTCCCAAACAAACTCGGCAAGCTCCAAAATGCCATCCTTGAGGACCTCATCCCCCGAGCCGCCTTGCTGCTCGAGGTCGTCGAAAAATCCCAAGACCTCGCCAAAGCCGCCGCCACCGAAGCCACCCGTAATGAAGAACTCGAAACCGTCAATCGCCGCTTGGTAAGCCAATCCGTCGTCCTCCGAGGCCAAGCCGAAGCTCTCGTCCGCAACCAAGAGGATCTCACCACCTCCAAAGATCAGTTCCAAGCCCTACTCGATTGCATCTCCGATGGTATCTTCGGCCTCGATCGCGAAGGAAAAATCACCTTCGTCAACCCAGCCGCCCTCCGCATCCTAGGCTATAGCGAAAGCAATACCTTGCTCGGTAAAAACTTCGCCATCGTCCAATCCCTCAACCAAACCACCTCCCTCGGTATCGCAGAGCTCAGCCCCGAACACGTCCCCTCCCTCAAACCTAAACTCCCTCAAGAACGCGAAAGTGTCTTCATCCGACGCGATGGCTCCCCGATCCACGTCGCCTATTCCATCTCCCCAACCCTTCGCCAAGGGGTCATGAGTGGCTCCGTTCTCAACTTCGCCGATATCACCTCCAAAGTCCTCATCCAAACCGAATTGCGACGCGCCAAAGAGGCCGCCGAGGAAGCCACCAAAGCAAAAAGCAGCTTCCTCGCAAACATGAGCCATGAGATCCGGACCCCGATGAATGCCATCATCGGTATGAGCCACCTCGCCCTCAAATCCGGCCTCAACTCGAAACAACAAGCCTATGTCGAAAAAATCGCCGCCGCCGGCGATAGCCTCCTCCGCGTCATCAACGACATCCTCGATTTCTCAAAAATCGAGGCCGGTAAACTCGGCATGGAAAAACGTGAGTTCTGGATCGATGACTCCCTCGAATCCCTCGCCCATCTCATCGGCCTCAAAAGCGAAGAAAAAGAGGTCGAAATCATCTTCGACCTTGGCACCGACGTCTCCTCCGGCTTGATCGGTGATCCCATGCGCCTCGGTCAAGTGCTCACCAATCTCGGTAGTAATGCCGTCAAGTTCACTCAAAAAGGCGAAATCATCATTGGCGTCCGTGCTCTCTCCCAAACCCAATCCGAAATCGAACTCCACTTCTGGGTCCGCGATACCGGAGTCGGAATCGATCCCGAACACCTCCGCCTCCTCTTCCAACCCTTCAGCCAGATCGATCACTCCACCACCCGCAGGTTCGGGGGCACAGGCCTAGGCCTCGCCATCTCCAAGCATCTCGTCGAATTAATGGGCGGCCGTATCTGGGCCGAAAGCGAACTCGGCAAAGGTTCCACATTCCACTTCACCGCCCGCTTCGGTCGACATTCCCAACCCAATCACCAACGCATGTTCCACGCCGACGAAGTTCGCAACCTCCGCGCGCTCGTCGTCGATGACAATGCCTTCGCTCGGAGTCATCTCTCCACCATGATCCGATCCCTCGGTATGACCGCCGATGTCGCCTCAGATCGCGACGAGGCTCTCCAGGCAGCCCTCAACGCGCTCCAAGCTAACAATCCTTACCAAGTCGTGCTCATGGATTGGAAAATGCCCGGAGCCGATGGCATCCGTTGCACCCAAGAACTCCGCCAAGCCTACACCGGTCATCTCCCCACCGTCATCATGGTCACCGCCTTCGGCCGCGAAGAAGCTCGCGAGTCCGCCACTCGCAAAGGGGTCGAAATCGATGCCTTCCTCAATAAGCCCGTCTCCCCTTCCTCCATGCTCGAAACCCTGGCCGTCGTCCTCAGTAAACAAGAACACCTCTCCACCGACCCCCTCGAATCCAGCGAGGCCGATACCAAATCCATCTCTCCTTCCATAGCCGGTGCCCGTCTCCTCCTCGTCGAAGATAACGAACTCAACCAGGAACTCGCCACCGAACTACTCCGCTCCGCTCATGTCGAGACCGTCGTCGCTCAAAACGGAAAAATCGCCCTATCCCTGCTCGAACGCGATACCCACTTCGATGGCATTCTCATGGATCTCCAAATGCCGGTCATGGACGGCTACCAAGCCACCGCCGCCATCCGCTCAAATCCGGCGTTCGACTCCATCCCCATCATCGCCATGACCGCGAATGCTATGGTCGGCGATCGCGAAAAGGCTCTCGAGTTCAAGATGGACGATTACATCGCCAAACCACTCGATCTCAAACAAATGTTCCAAACCCTCTCCCGCTGGATCAAACCCTCAAAGAAACGCAGCCCAGTCACTCCCGAAATCTCCCTCCCCCCGGGTGATATCTCCGATCTCGTCCTCCCCGGTATCGATGTCCAAGCCGGCCTCGCCACCATGATGTCCAACCCTCACCTCTACCGACGTCAACTGGTCCGCTTTCACGAAACCCAAGGGAAATTCGCCAGCCTCTTCCAGAACGCGCTGTCCGATCCCGATCCCACCTCCCCACGCCGCACCGCCCACACGCTCAAAAGCCTCGCCGGTAATCTCGGAGCCTCCCGCCTCCAGTCCGCCGCCGCTCAACTCGAAGGGGTCTGTGAACGCGCCACGTTCTCTCACCAAAACCCACAGCTCGGCTCCACACTCGCCTTCGAGCTCAATCAAGCACTCCAACTCACGCTGCAAGAACTCGACGTCGTCGTCTCAGGCCTCACCCAACTCGACCCCCTCAGCCCCAAAACCGTCACCCCGCTCACCCCAATCGATCGAGCGCAAGTCGATGCACTTCTCGTCCGCCTCGAAGCCATGGTTCACAATAACGACGGACTCTCCGCCGACCTCGTCGCCGAAATCGCTGAAGCCACCCTCGATTCTCCCATCGCCGACTCCGTCCAGTCCCTCGCATGCTCCATCGAATCCTACGACTTCGACTCTGCCGCAACGTTCCTACGTCAAACCAGAACGCTCCTCGCGAAACTTTCTTAATCCCCCACAACCACCGCATGCCTCTCTCTCGTGAAGAATCGATCGAAACCAGCCCCCCAAGACGGCGGCCCCGTATCCTTCTTGTCGACGACATCCCCACCAACCTCGATATCCTCGTCTGCATGCTCAAAGCCGACTACGACCTGCGGGTCGCCAATAGCGGCGCCAAGGCCATCGCCATCTGCGAATCGAGTGAACCCATCGACCTCATCCTCCTTGATGTGCTCATGCCAGGCATGAACGGCTTCGAAGTCTGCCGCGTCCTCCGTTCCCAAGAAAAAACCAAAGAAATACCCGTCGTCTTCCTCGCCGCAAGCTCCGAAGTCTACGACATGCTCCACGGTTTCGAGGCCGGGGGCAGCGATTACCTCACCAAACCCTTCCGTCACGAGGAACTCCGCGCCCGGGTCCGTACCCAACTCACCCTCCACGAGCAACGCCTCGAAATCCAAAAGAAGAACCAAGAACTCAAACAGATGATCCGCATCATCTGTCACGACGTCGCCAATCACTTCACCGTCCTCGAAATGGGGTTCGAATTGATCAAAGACGCCGAAGGCACCTCCAGCGCAAAGTACCGTCCCATGATGCGCGCCGCCGTCAAAAATGGGCTCCAACTCACCGAGATGGTTCGTGAAATGCGCCGCTCCGAAGAAAAAGGGCTCAACCTCCAAAACGTCTCTCTCCACGACGCAATTCAAGAGTCGCTCCTCCTCCTTGAAGCCAAGTTCACCGCGAAAAACGTCCGGCCCCTGGTTCAAATCCCCAATGTCGTCGTCATCGCCGAACCTTGCGCGCTCATCAACTCCGTCTTCAACAACGTCCTCACCAACGCCGTCAAGTTCTCCCACCCCAACAGCCCCATCGAAATCTCTGCCTCGTGCCATGACGACTTCGTCTGCATCCGCTTCCAAGATCATGGCGTCGGCATGAACGCCTCCGTCCTCCAACATCTCTTCGATATCGGCCGTAGCCATACCCAAACCGGAACCGCCGGAGAACGCGGCACCGGCTTCGGCATGCCCGTCATGCGCCGCTTCGTCGAACAGTTCGGGGGTAAAGTCGAAGTCCTGAGCCGTTGCCAAGAATCAGATCCCGAAAACCACGGCACCGAATTCAAAATCTGGCTCCGCCTCGCCCCCCATCCCCCCATCCCTTCGCCTAGTCCCAACAGCCCGTAATCCCTCACCCACTCCCAGGCCCAACGGGCCGCAACCCCTTAGCCCAGGCCATCGGCCTGGGTTCGCATCCCCCCCCCGCTGCGGCCTGAAGGGACGCGACCCGACCGACCGTACGCCAGATCATCGCACCCCGTTGGGGCGCATACACGTTTCGGTAACCGGTGTCCCAGCCCGCTGGG